>Ga0209810_1000206_pt1 | contig 167831 bp, 107 predicted proteins | sample Coa_R1_7_FD_187159 | JGI IMG/M metagenome (GOLD analysis project Ga0209810, IMG submission 187159) | Surface soil microbial communities from Centralia Pennsylvania, which are recovering from an underground coalmine fire - Coalmine... | ecosystem: Environmental > Terrestrial > Soil >... | reverse complement strand
TTCTTGAGGGTATCAATGCTCTTTCGCCTTCCAGATTGAGTTTACCAGTAGAACTTTAACGCAAATTGGATTTCCCTCTGGTCGTTCTGGAGGTCCCGCGTGGAGGTGATCCTGCCGAAGGTGGCCGGGTCGGTGTAGTCCAGTGCGCCGGGAGCAGCGGTGACTCCGTTTCCTGAAAATCCCGGTGGGCTGAAGTTAGGCGTATTCGTGAGGTTGAAAATCTCCGTCCGGAATTCCAAACGAGTCCGCTCGGTGACGTGAAATTCCTTGAACAGCGAGAAATCGAGGCGGTGGAAACCCGGGCCGTAAAACTGGCTGGGAGCGCCCCCGAGTGGCGCATAATTCGTTTGTCCTACCGTCACAGCGACGGGCGGGCTGGTGAAGGCCGCCGGATTGATCCATTGATTGACGTTGTGAGGCCCGGCATATATATTCTGACCCGGCACAAGGAGCGCATTACACCCAAAGTCTGCCGTGGTTGCAATTACGCAAGGGACCGTCCAGGGCTGACCGTCCTGAAGGGTCAGGATCCAGTTGGTCATCCAGCCTCCCAGAATCCAATCCTCCACTCCGTGACTATTCCTGAGAAATCGATGGCCACTGCCGACGGGTAACTGATAAGTCCCGCTGAAATGGACCACGTGCGGGATATCGAAATCGCAAAAACCATAATCACCCTGAATCCCAAATCCGTTCAGCAACGGTGCGCGATAGCCGATTGCCGTTGCATTCAGCACGTCGGAGGCATCCGTGCGGCACTTTGACCACGTAAAGTTGGCAAGCAGGTTCAGGCCGGCACTGAATCTGCGTTCGAAGTTGACCTGCAGAGAGTTGTAATAGCTGTTACCTGCCATGCTGGTGAAAGTGCCTCCTCGCGCGAAGCTCTGGTAAGGCACGTAATCCTGCGGACTCAGATTGGGGGGAAGAATAACCGTGGGGGCATTCGTGGGTAAATAGACACCCAGATGCCTTACCGTGTTCCCCACGTAACCGACCTGGAACGTCTGATTGGGCGTTACCTGGTATTGCAGCGTGAAGTTGTATCCTTGTGTATAAGGAGTGCTCATATGATACTGCTGTCCCGTGAAGGAAACTCCGGCCGGCTCAACGGCTGACGGCTCAATCGGAATAGGCGTTAATCCGTTATCGAGCGTTCCCAGTGCCCCGTTGGGATACGTAACCGGATGAGCGGCATCGGGAGCGGGATAGAAGAGCGTAAACTGAAATGGAAAATCCACGTAGGTCTCGATCACTGAGTTTTCAAACCCACCGTAAAAGAGACCGTAGCCTCCGCGAGCCACGAGTTTGGGTGTCAATCGATACGCAAAACCTACGCGCGGTCCGAAGTTGGTGAATGGCACAGTGCCCAGCGCACGGTTCCCTGAACAGACCAGATCCACATTTTCAACCTTCGCGGCAGCGTAAAAATCCGGAGAAAGGGGAGTATTGCAGCGACGCTTCGGAATCAGGAATCTGGCGGGCTGGTCAGGCTGGCCTGAGTAGGCGCCAGGCAGGAAATTGGACTGAGCGTCGTAACGCTCCGTGATCAGCCCGAAGTATTCCCAGCGCAGTCCCAGATTGAGGGTCAATTTCGGCGTCGTCTTCCAGTCGTCCTGAAAGTAGAGAGCGTAGTAAGGGCGTAACATGTCTGTGTTTGATATGTTGGACGCCTGGACTGCATCAGAGCCCCCGACGAAATCAAATCCATTGGGGACCGTGGAACTGACCGGGATGAGCAGCATTTGCGCCAGGCCCGTGTTTCCTCCACCGGTATCGGGAACTTCGGTATAGACGCCGTCAAAGGCCCATCCCCCGCGACCGTAGGGAGGCTGAAGAATGGAAAACCGGATGTGCTGCCCTTCAAATCCTGCCTTGAGGGTGTGTGCGGCCTTCACTGCGGTAAAGTTTTCGGATAACTGCTCGGTGGAGTTGTATTCAACAGAAGGCAGAAAGGGATTACTTCCGAGTGTATTCATCCCCTCGAGCGTGATCTGAGGTAAGCCACCGTTGTGCGAAACCTGCGGGATACCCTGAATCCCGAACTGGCTTGGAATATTGGTCAGATTGTCGGCGAAGGGCTGAAGGCGCGAGGCGGCGATCCGGCTGTATCCGAGGCGGATTTCGTTGACGAGAGTTGAAGAAAAAAGATGCGTTTCGCTGAGCGCTGTATTGATGGAGACGGCGGTCTGGTAGCCTTGGGCGAATGCTCCGCCGTCGGCATAACCCTGAAACGGCCCGGGCAGATATTCGGGTTCGTTGGAATAGCTGACACTCCCGAACATCTGATCCCGCTCGTTGAAGTTCTGATCCACCCGGACGTCAAATTGATTAATGGTATTGCGCAGGATCGGATCACTTGTGAAGTTGTCGAATAAGCCCGGACCATTCGGGCTCGGAAATAAATCAAGCAGCTTCACAGCGTTGGGATCAATTCGCGATGAGGGAATCTGGTTCCCGGTGAAGGGCTCTCGGGCAAAGCCGATGGCGCTGCCGGAAGGCGTTCCGCTGGGGCATGGAGGCGTGATCCCGCTCGTCGGATCAGGCACACCGCAGAAAATCGTGCGCGTGGTAGCGGGATCAAAAACCGAGCCCAGCGGAAATGATCGCCCGAGAACATCTGTTTGCGTGCCGCTTTGGCCCGCAATCAATTCCGAGAGATCTGTATAACCGCTTGATCGCTCGCGAGCAGTGGGCACGGTTGAAACCCAGGGGGTAGCTTGCCGGACGCGAGTGCCTTCGTAGTCGCCGAAAAAGAAGGTCTTGTCCTTGCGCAGGGGACCTCCAATAGTCGCGCCAAACTGATTTTGCCGAAACTCGCCTTTCTTCTGATTGCCGGCGTTTTCGAAAAAGTTAGCGGCATCAAACCGGTCGTTGCGCAGGAATTCCCAGGCGTTGCCGTGGAATTGGTTGGTACCGGACTTGAGGGTCGCGTTCAGCACTGCCCCCGCGGATCGCCCGAATTCAGCGCTGTAATCGTTCGTCTGGACTTTAAACTCGGCAATGGCATCAACGGGCGGGCGAACCACATAGGCCGTGCCATTGAGAAAGTCCACGAGGTCGGCGTTGTCGTCGATGCCATCGAGGAGGTAATTGTTCTGTGCCGGCCGTAATCCGTTTGCAGCAAAACTGCCGGAGGCTCCCAACCCTCGCGTATCCTGCTGATCGGGCGTGACCCCCGCAGCCAGTTGGGCTAAAAAGGTGTAATTACGGCCGTTCAAAGGCAGATTATTGATCTCACGGCTGCCAATCACCTGTCCTACCGAGGCGTTCTGGGTTTGCAAAAGCGGAGCGGCGCCGGTCACCTCGATCGTCTGAGTGACCGCCCCGGGCCTCAGAGTAAAATTCACCACCAGTTGCTGCTGAATGTTCAGCGCAAGATGCGTTTGAATCGCTTTTTGGAAGCCAGGCGCTTCGGCCGTCACGGTGTAGGTGCCGATCCTGATTGGAGTGAAAGTGAAGGAACCGTCCGCACCTGTTCGGGTCGAAAGGGTGAAGTTTGTGCCCTCGTTCGTCAGCGTTACTTCGGCGCGGGGGATCACCGCTCCACTCGTATCCTTCACGGTACCCAGAATGGTTCCCGTATCAACCTGCGCACAAAGAGGAAAGCTCAGGAACAGCGCGAGCACGCATAGGCCCGGAATGATCTCGCGGTTGAAAATATGTCGGTGCATAAGGACCTCCTCGGTTGAATAAAACAGACGGTTGAAGTATCCGTTCATTCTCGGAAACGGGAGGACAATGCCGTGAAAACAGCACTGATTTCAATGGACTTCAGCTTGGAAACTAAGAAACAAGACGATGAGTGTATAAAATGGTGTGAGGAATATCAAGCTGTGTGCGCGCCGACCTTCCCACCCACGATTCAGGCTGTGGCTTTGAAGCGATGCAAGACGATGTTTTCGCGGGAAAAACGAAACAAGAAAGACTTTGGACGGAAGGCGGCCAGAATCATGCCGCTTGCCGGGAGGAAACGCAAAGGCTCGGTGGGGAGCAGCTAGAGGGCCTTTTCCTGATACTTGCGCCGCAAGGCCTCGTGCAATCGATTGCGCACCAGATCGGGCATGGGAAAGAGTTTCCCGTCGCAATACAATTCAATCACCTTGCGCGTGGTATCAAAAACCACCTTGCAGTGAGCACATTTGCAGAGATGTTCCTCCAGGATGCGCTTGAAATCCTCGGCGAGTTCGCCGTCGAGATACTTTGAAATCTCCTGAAAAGCTTCTTTACAGGTCAAGGTTTACTCTCTTTAAAGACTTTGCTCAATTCCTCTCGCAACTGTAAGCGGGCTCGAAAGAGCCGGGCTTTCACCGCGCCGGTCGTCAGATTCAGCATTTCAGCCGTTTCTTCAGTCGAAAGCTCTTCAACGTCGCGCAGAAAGAAAACGGCGCGGAGGCTGGCTGGAAGCGATTGAGCGGCGTTCAGAAGAATCCTTTCCATCTCTTCCTGGTTCATCTGCTGCTCGGGATTCGGTTTCCAATCCCGAAACTCCCGGGGCATCACCTGCCCTTCGTCATCCACCGCATCTTCCAGAGGTTCGGATTTATCGGAACGACGCTTGCGCAGCTTCATGAGTCCTTCGTTCACCGCGATCCGGACCAGCCAGGTGTAAAAGCGTGAATCCTGACGGAAGTCGGACAGGTGCTCAAAGGCTTTGAGGAAGGTTTCCTGAAGAACGTCCTCCGCATCCTCCGTGTTTCCGGTTAGGCGCAACGCAAGCCGGTAGATTTTTCTCTCATAGCGATTCACCAACTCGTCAAAAGCCTCATTGCTTCCGGCTTTTGCCGCCGCCACCAGTTCGGATTCGCTCTTCTCAAGCGCCGCTTCCGGGGCTTGCGCCAAATCCTTACGAGCAGGTTCTGCACCGGGTAATGGATTCAATTCGGGAGACACTTGGGAAGTATAATGCATCTTGAACTGCTGATCCACCGGAATTCCGCTGAGGCCAAGCACCCAAATTAGCGCTCTCTCAGTTAAGATGAAGTGGAGGTTGCTGAAGTTTCACTTTGCGCAGCAGGAATCTTACAGGTGCCGAGAATGGACGGAAGCGGAATCCGCATGCTCTGAAGGCCTTGCCAGCTTTTCACGGCTTTCGGCCATCCGGATTGCCTTCCGGCTGCGGATGTCGGTCTTCAGAAATCCATCCAGTCTCGCATAGCTCGGAAACAACCCTCCCGCTTGCGGGTGAGGCCTTCGGGCGCCGACGGGCGTGCTGGTGAAGCGAGGTCGCCTTCGATCGGTGGTTGACTGATGGGGAGAGTTTGCAATGAAAAAAAAGATTGCGTCAGGAATTCGCCACCCGCAAGCGCCGGAGAGAGCATTAAGGCAGAGCGACATCCCATTCCTGTTTCTGCTGAATGCGGAACATGCGCTTGCCAGGCACCACCTGCCACGCATTGCCGAATGTCTCGGAAGGCTGTCCGAAAAAGACATCTGGTGGCGGCCTAATCCGGCTTCGAACAGCGCTGGGAATCTGATGTTGCATCTTGCCGGCAACGTGCGCCAGTGGATTATCGCAGGGCTGGGTGGAGAGCCGGACATTCGGAACCGCGACCGGGAGTTTCAGGAGCAGGGGCCCATTCCTCGCCGGGTTCTTTTGGCGCTGCTGAGAAGAGAGGTGAGGATGGCTTGCCGCGTTCTCAATAAGCTGACGCCAGCGGATCTGTTGAAAATCTATTCCATCCAGAAGTTTCGCGTCACAGGGTTTCATGCAATTTCCCACGTCATCGAGCATTTCGCTTATCACTCCGGCCAGATCATCTATCTCACCAAGCTCAGGCTCGGCAAAGACCTGGGCCTCACGCAATTGCCCGGGCAGAAGGCGCGTCGACCGTCCAAATCGCCTAGGTTGCCCGCTATTTGAGAAATCAGAAGGCGGAAAGCGGAGGGCAGAAGGCAGTAGCAATGTAGCTTGGGCGTGGCCTTGGCCGCGGGCTCTGCCCAGATCGGCTTCCGTTGGGCACAATTGTTTTCTGATATCTGGAATCTGAAATTTGGAATTTGATTTCATTGGCAGACAGGACGGTAGTGAGAAAAGCATTTGACAATAAAAATGTACATATATAGACCTACTTTCATGAAGACACCGCGTCTTTCTCGAGAAACTTTGCTTGTGCTGGAAAAATTCGTTGTCCGGCCAGGCGACTGGCGCTACGGTTACGAATTGAGCCGTGAAACGGGGCTGAAGTCTGGAACGCTTTATCCCATTCTCATGCGCCTTGACCTCTGGCAGCTATCGATGTAGCCTATCGATAGAGCGCCGGTGGAAGGCGCGCGATGCTCTCGCTGGAAATTTATGCGAAAATCTATCAGGTTGCTGAAAAATCCCGAAAATGGGTGGTAGCGGCGACTTGATATCGCTAGAACTCCAATGTTCTCAGGGCGTCAATGGCGGATAAATCCGCTTCTACACATTTTTCAGCAACCGGCTATGGGGGGACGCAACGGCTCGGGCGAGTGGGGAAAAGAACCTTTAGACCGATCTTCCACTACAGGGGGAAGAAAGGGGCATCTCCATCGATGGATTTCCCTCACGAGAAGGCATCATTGGGGGTGTTCTTTAAGGCACGAGAAGAAAAATTTTGCCTACGAACCCTAATCGGCCTTTAGAATCAATAGGGCAATTTTGAGTAATCACCTATCGGCGAGAACAGACAAACGAACGAAAACCCGAAAAGGAACCTATTATTGTTTTGAAATATGAAAGTTGTAGTGGAAGCTATCGGGAACCCAGTTCGGTTCGTTGTAGAGGGTTCTCCCCCGTCAGCCAAAACCCAGAGATTCTTGTCTGACGGTCAGTCTGTCAGGGTGCAAAGAGTGAAACAATCAGGAATTTCAACTGAATCTAAAAGACTTATCACTCATTTTCAATAGTTGCCAAAGCGACTTGGGACGGGGGATTGCGCCAGAGCGAAACCGGCGCACAGACTCCATGCCCCTGTGTCTGCGGGAAGAGGACCGAACTTGTTTCTTGAGATCCAACAAGCCACACGCGAGAAATTCGCGAAAGCTGTCCAGGAGATTTTTCATTTAGAAATAAAAGACGTTACCTTGGGATTCCCGCCCTCTCAGGAAATGGGCGAAATCTCAATCACCTCCTGTTTTGAACTGGCCAAGCAATTGCGCCAGCCGCCGCGCAAACTTGCCGAACAGATTGCAGCGCGCCTTTTGCCCATCGAAGGAGTGGAGCGCGTCAGCCTTGCCGGTGCGGGTTACATTAACCTTCACCTGGATCACGCCGCTGTTTTTTCAAAGCTGCATCAGACCCGCACAACGGGCGCAAAACCGCTCGCCTCTGCCGGGACGGGCAAAAAGATTCTCGTGGAACACACCAGCATTAATCCCAACAAGGCCGCGCACATCGGCCACCTTCGCAACGCCATCCTGGGCGATACGCTGGCACGGCTGCTGCGTTTTCGAGGCGACGAAGTGGAGGTGCAAAACTATATCGATAACACCGGCGTGCAGGTGGCCGACGTGGTGGTAGGCTTCGCTCATCTTGAAAAAAAATCGCTGGCGGACGTGCGCAAGCTGATTGAGGACTCCTCCGGCCCGCGCTTCGATTACTACTGCTGGGATCTTTACGCGCGCGTTTTTCAGCATTATGAGGACGAGCCGGAGTCGCTTTCCCTGCGGACGGAAACCCTGAAGGCCATTGAGGAAGGGCACGGAGAGTTGGCGGAGATGGCGGAAATGATTTCCACCGCCATTGCGCGCCAGCATCTTGAGACCATGCAGCAGCTCAATATTCAATATGATCTTCTGGTGCAGGAGAGCGAAATCTTAAGGCTCAATTTCTGGCAGTCCGCCTTTGACCTCATGCGCCAGACGGGAGCGATTCAGTTTGAAGAGACGGGCAAAAATCGCGGTTGCTGGGTGATGGCACTGGCCGATGGAACGTGCGCCGATGCAAAGTCCAAAGCGTCTGGTGAAGACGAAGATGTGAAAATCATTGTGCGCTCCAATGGCACGGTTACCTACGTGGGCAAGGATATTGCCTACCATCTCTGGAAATTCGCGTTGCTGGGACGGGATTTTCAGTATCACCGTTTTTATCGATATCCTGACGGCCGGGAAGCCTGGCGCACAGCAACGCGGGGGGAAAGCGAGGCTCCGGCTTTTGGCCGTGGAAGCGAGGCTTACGCCGTCATCGATACTCGGCAATCGTATCTCCAGGAGGTTGTGCGGCGGGCTTTTCTGGCTCTGGGCTACACGGAGCAGGCGAGAAATCTCCACCATTTTGCCTATGAAGTGGTAGGGCTTTCGCCGCGCTGCGCGGAGGAGATGGGATTGGAGTTGAATGAGGAAGACCGCTCGAGAAGCTATGTGGAGGTTTCCGGAAGAAAAGGGCAGGGCGTCAAGGCCGACGATCTCATTCAAACGCTCATCGAGCGCGCGCTCGAGGAAGTTCAGGCGCGGGAAATGACTACCGATCTCGCAGAGCAACAGTTGATTGCGCGGATGATCGCGGTGAGCGCGTTGCGTTACTTCCTGCTGAAATATACTCGCCGAACAATCATCGCCTTTGATTTCAAGGATGCCTTGGCCTTTGAAGGCGAAACCGGTCCTTATCTGCAATACACTGTTGTCCGAGCACAGAATATTCTCCGCAAGTATCTGGAAGCTCATCCGGATTCCAAACCCGAGCAATGGAAAACCCTGCTCTCCCGGGATCAAATTGCTGCAATGCTCGCTTCTCCGGACCTTTGGGAATTGACGCTGCTTGCGGCTCAACTTGAAGTCGCCGTGGAGCAGACCCTTGCTTCGGAGGAGCCCGCGACGCTTGCCAAATATGCATTCCGTCTCGCACAAGCCTTCAATAACTTCTATCACCATCATCCCGTGCTGCATGAACCCGATTCGGTCCGTCAGGTATTTTTGCTTCTGCTCGTCCAGCTCGTCAGTAGCAAGCTTCAGCAAGCCCTCGATCTGCTTGGAATCCAGGTTCCACCACGGATGTAAGAACCCTTTTCCCCCGCATGGGTTACACCAAAACCAGAGATTTCTAACAGAGACTCCTTAATCAGATTGACCGCACCACCGGCGCAGCAACCTTGGGAAGGAATCACTCCACCCTCAAGAAAGGCTCGAAGCAGGCCGATAATGGTTAGGGTGCTCTAATTGTGTGATATCGGATAAGGTATCAATTGAATGGTAATATCAGACCAGAGAAATTCGCCTGAAACCCCACACGGATGCAGGCGCTGTTCGGTCTGCTACAAGGCTGAAAAAGACGCTGAGGGGTAAGATGGCAAACAGAAACTTCAGAACGCAGGCCGCTTTGAGCGAAGAGATCTTGCTCAACACTTTGATGGAACACATTCCAGACTGTGTCTACTTCAAGGACTGTAACGGCAAGTTTTTATGGGTCAATCAGGCCAGCGCTCGCAAGCTGGGATTCGAGAATCCCTCTGAGATTATTGATAAAACGGATTTTGATTTCTTCACGGCCGATCACGCCCAGGCCGCCTTTGCGGACGAACAGGAGATTCTGCGAACGCGGCGACCTGTGGTTGGCAAGGAGGAGCGCGAGACCTGGCCCAATCAACCGGATACCTGGGTTTCGACCACGAAGGTTCCCTTTTACGATCCGGCCGGAAAGCTGATGGGAATTTTTGGCATTTCCCGGGATATCACCGCACGCAAGTTGGCCGAAGAGGAACTGAAGGAAGCGCGCGCAAATCTTCAGGTTCAGGTTGACCTGCAAACCGCCAGCCTTCGCGCCATGAACGAGGAATTGAAGAGAGAGATTGCGGAACGCCAGCGCGCCGAGGAAGCGGCCTTGCGAGAGAAATCCTTGCTGGACGCGCTGATGGATAATCTTCCTGACGCCATTTATTTCAAGGACACGCAGGGACGTTTCATACGGGTCAATCAGGGGCTGGCCCGAAAGCATGGGCTACGAGATGCTGCTGAAGCTATCGGGAAGACCGATTTTGACTTTTTCACCCCGGAATGCGCGCAGGCCTCCTTTGAAGATGAATTGGAAGTGATGAGAACCGGCAAGCCTTTGATTAGCGCCGAAGAGCGCGAAGTCTGGCCGGACGGCGCGGAGACGTGGGCTTCCACCACCAAAATGCCCCTATATGATTCGCAGGGGCAGATTATTGGCACCTTTGGCGTTTCCCGCGATATAACGCTTCGCAAGCGGGCGGAGCAGGAAGTGCTCCGCCAGAAATCGCTGCTTGAAGCTCTGATGGATTACAGCCCGGATGCCATCTACTTTAAGGATTTGAACAGCCGCTACATCCGAATCAATCAGGGCCACGCTCGCAGATACGGGCTGAAGGACCCGGCGGACGCCATCGGGAAGTCGGATTTCGATTTCTTCTCTCATGAGCACGCGCAGGCGGCTTTTGAAGATGAGCAAACGGTCATAAGAACCGGCAGGCCGATGATCAATCAGGAAGAGCGGGAGACCTGGCCCGACAGGCCGGACACCTGGGTTTCCACCACCAAAATGCCCCTTTACGACGGCCAGGGACAACTGATGGGCACGTTTGGCATTTCAAGAGACATCACCGAACGCAAGATGGCTGAGGCGGAATTACGAAAAGCAAAAGAGCTGGCGGAGATGGCCAATCGCGCCAAAAGCGAATTTCTGGCCAACATGAGCCATGAAATCCGCACGCCGTTAAACGGTGTTCTTGGAATGACCGAACTGGCCTTGGATACTGATCTGACGGCTGAACAGCGGGAATATCTGGAAATGATCAGGTCCTCAGCCGACTCTCTGCTGAGAGTGATTAATGACATTCTGGATTTCTCGAAGATCGAGGCCCACAAACTCGATCTCGATCCGATTGAATTCAAACTGCATGACAGCCTTGAATCCACGATGAAGGCGCTGGCGGTGCGGGCGCACCAGAAGGGACTGGAACTGGTGTGCGACGTGGCGTCTGATGTGCCTGATGATGTGGTCGGCGACCCCACACGCCTGCGCCAGATTTTGACGAATCTGGTAGGAAACGCCATCAAGTTTACGGAACAGGGAGAAGTGGTCACGCGAGTATCCCTGGAGTCGATCGAGGAAAAGAATGCAATCCTGCACTTCGAAGTGGCGGATACGGGCATAGGCATTGCGCCCGAACATCGCCAATCCATCTTTGATCCTTTCAGCCAGGCGGATGCATCTTCGAGGCGAAAATATCAAGGCACGGGATTGGGTTTAACGATTTCATCGCGCCTTGTGGAAATGATGGGAGGCCGTATCTGGGTGGAAAGCGAGGTGGGGCGCGGCAGCGTTTTTCACTTCACGGTCCGTTTGGGCCGAGTCGACCGGGTTGCGGCCCCGGCAGTCCCTGCAAAGGCTGATGCCCTCCAGGGCTTGCCGGTTCTGGTGGTGGATGACAACGCCACCAATCGCCGCATTCTGGCGGAAACGCTGAAACGTTGGGGATCCGAACCCGCCCTGGCAGAGAACGGCGAAGCCGCGCTCCAGGCTCTTTCAAAAGCCCGAAACAATGGCTCCCCTTTTGCGCTCGTGTTGACCGATGCGCGCATGCCGAAAATGGACGGGTTCACTCTGGCAGAGCACATTCAGAAAGACCCTCGACTTGCGGGCGCTACCATTATGATGCTCACTTCAGGCGGACGACGCGGTGATGCGTCTCTGTGTCGCCGCCTGGGAGTTGCCGCCTATCTGACCAAACCGGTGGGGCAGTTTGAGTTGCGGGAAGCGATGGTCAATGTGCTGAACGCTTCATCGCTTTCCAGCGAACCGAGATCCCTTGTGACCAGGCATTCGCTTCGGGAGGCGCGTTCGATGAATTCGAAGAATTCTTCAATTTTCACCGGCCTTCGGATTCTTTTGGCAGAGGATAATGCCGTCAATCAGGCGGTGGCGATGCGCCTGCTGAAAAAGATGGGTCATGAGGTGGAAGTGGCTGAAAACGGACTTCAGGCGCTGGCTGCGCTGGAGAAGCAATCCTTTGATCTCGTGATCATGGACGTTCAGATGCCGGAGATGGACGGTTTCGAAGCGACGGCGGAGATTCGAAGGCGAGAGAGGGAACGGGGCGGCCACCTGCCCATCGTTGCCATGACCGCCCACGCCATGAAAGGGGATCGCGAACGATGCCTCGCCGCCGGCATGGACGCCTACATCACCAAGCCAGTGCAAAGGCGTGACCTCTATGAGGCGATCGAGAAGGTGATGGCGGATTCTGCCGCGAGCCGTCGGGAAGCTTCCCCCAAAGCTGTGCAACAGAGTCCGATCAAGAAGAGAGAAGAGCCTTTTGATTACGCCGCGGCTCTTGACCGGCTGGAAGGCGATCAGAGACTTCTGGCGGAATTGGCGACTCTCTTTCTGGGCGGCGTTCCCGGACAACTGGCAGCCTTGCGAAAGGCGATTGACGAACGGGATGCGAAGACCGTACAGGAAGTTGCGCATAGCCTGAAGGGCGAGGTTGGGAACTTTGCCGCACCTTCCGCATTTGAGGCAGCTCTCCGGCTGGAAACGTTGGGTCGGGAGAACAATTTCGCTCCGATGGATGAGGCCTATCGAGTGCTTGAAACGTCCATGGTCGCTTTGACGGCGGCATTGTCGAACCTTGCCCGGCAGGCTACAGCCTGAGGGTGCAGTTGCGGAGAGGAGAGTCTCCGCCGCGGCTCAGAGCGACCTGGATCGTCTTTCGGCCGCCGGTCTCTTCTGCCGGCTTTTGAATTCAGTTGCAGTATGGGATCCCTATGAATCACAACAAATTCATCGCTCGCGTCCTGGTTGTGGACGACGAGCCTTCGATTCTGGAGCTTCTCGATGCGAAGCTCTCCCTCGAAGGTTACGACTGCCACACCGCGTCCAATGCCGAAAGCGCGCTCGCCCTGCTTCGCCGCGAGGCTTTTGATGTGATTCTGTCAGACCTCCGCATGCCCGGTCTTTCAGGTCTGGATCTCATGAAGGAGGCCCGGAAAATCGCTCCACGCGCCGCCTTCCTGCTGATGACCGGCGAGCAGGATGTCCGCACCGGCGTTGAGGCGATGAAGATGGGGGCTTCGGATTACGTTGTGAAGCCTTTCCAACTGGCTTCGATGCTGCGCAGCGTGGCGAGCGCCATCGAGAGAAAGCAATTGGAGATTGAGCTTGAAAAGTACCGGCAGCACCTGGAAGAAATGGTGGAAAAGCGGACTCAACAGTTGCGGAAAGCTCTGGAGCAGATTGAAAGGGTCTATGATGAAACCCTCGAAGCTTTGAGCGCGGCCCTGGACCTAAGAGATTCTGCGACCGCCGGCCACTCAACGCGAGTGACGCAGTATGCCCTGAAGATCGCCGAGGTGCTGGGAGCCACCGACGATCAGATGCAGGAGATCGCGCGCGCTGCCTATCTGCACGATATTGGAAAGATCGGCATTCCGGATGTCATCCTGCTGAAGGAAGGAATCCTCTCTGAAGAGGAAGAGGCTGTGATGAGGACACACGTCATGATCGGATACCGGCTCCTCAGCCGCATGGCCTTCCTCGCATCGACCGCTGAGATCGTCCGCGCCCACCATGAGCGTTACGACGGCACGGGGTATCCCAGCGGCCGAAAAGGAAAGGATATTCCACTCGGAGCGCGAATTTTCGCTGTGGCGGATACTCTGGATGCCATGACTTCTGACCGGCCCTATCGCAAAGCTCTGTCGTTTGAGGCCGCTCGGGAGGAGATTCGCAAAGAAGCGGGCCGCCAGTTTGATCCCGACGTGGTGGATGCTTTCCTTTCGCTGCCGACAACGCTTTGGGAGAATATTCAGAAAGATTCCTTGAGGAACCACGGAGCGCACAGTAAGGTGCTGGTGTTCGGCGGTGGGCAGACGATTCCCCAGAAGCCTCACTCAGCGATCTCGGATTGGGATTCACCAGTCAAAACCCGTAATACAAGCCGCTGACGAACTCTCAGCGCGCTGATCATCTGTGGTATTTTCATTTCCCGATCGTCACTGAAAAGGAGGAGTTCTTTATGGCAGAAAATCCGTGCCCACCGCCCGGAAAAGATTACCAGGCTTCAAATGGAAGGAATCAATATCGAATTCATGTCCAAATCACGGCTGAAGCTTGGCGGCAAGTTCCCGCTCAGGAACAAAACCTGGTCATCAATGTGCTGAGCGCGACGCCAGTGAACGTGATGCCTGGCCTTAAGGGTAAAGGCAACGGGATCAAGCGTGAAAGCAACGGATGGTCCATCCACACGCAGACCGACAAATCCCTTTACGACACGAATATCAGACAAGGCGATGCGGGCAAGACAAATTTTGTCTTTGGTACATACAAAAAGCGCCCGCATTCGTAGAGCGCTCCCCGAACTGTGGGGTTTCCTCACACATCCAAGCCGGCGCGCGCCTGGCGGAGCGCGGAAGCAATCTTTTTTTGAGCCGTTCCATTCAGGGGCAGGAGGGGCGGGCGGGGTTGACCCCCTCGGTATCCCGATAGATCAAGCGCCACTTTGATCCCCGGAATCCCGTAAGGGACAGTGATCTTCTCAATCAAAATCATCAGCCTCTTTCGCAGCTTCTCAGCCGTTTCGGAATCGCCTCGGCGGAAGGCTTCATAAAGGCTTACACAGAGTCGAGGCTCAAAGTTTGATTGTCCGAGGATCGCTCCTGAAGCCCCGGTTTTTAAGGCTTCCGGAAAGATCAACCCCGAACCGATGAGCAGCCGGAATCCCTTCCGCACTTTGCGCATGATGGCGCTCACGAAGTCCAGTTTGCCGGAGCTCTCCTTGAGGCCGACGATATTCGGGTGGTGTGAAAGTTCTCCAATCATCGCCGGGTCCATCGCATAGCCGGTGAACTGCGGAATGGAATAAAGGAGCGCGGGTCGCCGGAGCGCATCGGCCACAGCGCGGAAATGGGCAAGGAGCACGCGCGGCTGCATTGCGGGCTTGTAATAGCTTGGAGGGAGAAGCAGGACGGCATCGGCTCCTCGCGCAATGGATTCCCGGCTCAGCCGGATCGTCTGTGTTGTTCCTTCCAGTCCCGTGCCGGCGATCAACAACTGCGGCGGACGTATCAGCTCGCGAGCAATCTCGACCAGACGCAACCGCTCGGCTTCCGTTAACAGTGGAGCTTCTCCGGTTGAGCCTGCTACGACCACGCCGGAAATCCCCGTACCTGTATATTGGCGCAGGTTAAATCGCAGCGCAGCCTCATCCAATTGGCCGCGGCGGTTGAAAGGGGTCGCCACGGGTGGAAAGACGCCGCTCAAGTGATTGATAATTTCGTGACGCGTCATCGTGTGAGAATCTGCTTCTCCTGGATTATTCAGAAGTAAGGGCGGAAAGCGCTTTCCCGAAGCGCAGGCCGTGCCCATGCGGCCCTTCGTCGCACCGCAACCAGTAAGAGTACCACGATAACGCTCATTGGACGTAGGGCTGAAGCAGAGCACGGTCTGATATCCTCACGTGCTGATGAAGATGGTTAAAACGTTCGAAGGCCTCCCGAGCGCCGGTCAGATCGCCCATTCGTTGTCGCACCTGCGCCAGGGCATAATACGGTTCAGCAAGTTTCGGGTTATCACGCGTGGCGTTCTCAAGCGCGTCAGAGGCGCCCTGCAATTGATTCATTTCGATGAGGGCCTGGCCGAGCCGATATTCGGCCAGCGCGAAGTGAGGTCGGCAGCGGATGGCTGCTTGCAGTTCGGAAGCGGCTTCAGGCAGCCGGTGAGCGCGCAACAGGGTGGCGCCGTAAAAGTAAGCCGCCAGCGCATTGCAGTTTCCAGGGCCGCGCGGCAGTCGCGCGAAAATGCGCAGCGCCTCATTGTAATGCCCGGTTTCGGATTCCAAAACCGCCGCCAACAGGATGAGTCGAGGATCAGAGACCCTGGGCTCTTTCACGACAGGCCCGAGCACATCCAGCGCCTCCGCATTACGTCCCAACAGGTAATCAGCAACTGCGTGCTGGTAGCGGAATTCAATAGCCTCCGGGAATTGCCGTGTGGCTTCTTCCGCGCGCTTGCTGGCTTCCGCGAAATGGCCGCCCATCATTTGCGCCCGGATCAGCTCGGCCCACGCGCGCTCGTTGGTAGGCAGGCTCTGAACCAGCCTCGCGAAGGTTTGCGCAGCGCCATCGTAATCATGGAGGCTCATTTGCACCTGACCGTAGGCGTACCAGAAAACCGGTCCTCGTGCAGACTCCGGCGCTTGATGGAGCAAGGCGAGACCCTGCCGGGCTTTGCCTTGCTGTGCCCATAATTCGGCGAGTGCTGCATAGGGTAACTGCCGGTTCGGATCGCTCTGGATCGTCCTTTGCCATACCTGCTGGATGGTGTCAAACTGCCTTGCCGAAGCGAGGATTCCCGCCAGGGTCTTCAAAAAGTCGTCGTCATAATCCTTCGGAAGATGGGAGGCAAGGCGCGAAAGTTGGTGAAATTGTCTGGCCCCCGCATAAGCGCGTGCCAGATTGATGAGCACATCCTGCGAATCAGGGGATTTGTTCCTGAGCCCTTCCAGAAGAGGAACCGCCGCCTGATAGTCCCTGTCTTCGATCAATGAGACGGCGTAATCATAGGCATAGTCAGAGTTGGCGGGGTCGAGCCGATAAGCTTGACGAAGCTCGGCAAGAGCTCCTTTCAAGTTGCCCGCGCGAGCCATTGTAAGGCCAAGGTAAGCGTGCGCTTCAGCCAGTTTCGGATTTCTTCTGAGAGCCTCTTCAAGGCTGCGCTCCGCCGCCTCCAACTGCCCGGCTCTGTAGGCTGCAATTCCCTGAACAAGCAGGCTCGTGGATTCAGATTCCGCAGCGGGAACGCTTGACTGCCGGAATGAGGTCTGACCCTGCGCGCTCCTTATGCCCACACAGAGAAGAATTCCAGCGAGACTTGCCATAAGGGAGGGTTTCAGAACATCCGTGAAGAAGGCTCTTCCAACGGCGGCGTTCGCTGGCTCCACTCGGGACAAGCTCTCACTGCCGGATTTCATTTCGAATCGCTCAGGCAGTCGGCGTTCAATGCCCGGCCGCGGAGGAGCCATGACGCTTGCGAGCATACACCAGCCAGGGTACAAAGCCGCGCGATTCGGTGCGAAGCTGGTAGACGGAAGTTGTGGCCGTGATGTAGAGCGTGCGATAATCCCTGTCTCCCCAGGTGAGATTCGCGGGTTGTTCCGGCAAGACGATGGTTCCAAGATGATGACCCTGCGCATCCCAAACCCAGATGCCTTTGGGGCCGACGACGAAGAGGTTTCCCTGCGTGTCCACCCGCATCCCGTCTGGCACCCCCTCGTTGGCCTCGCCTGGCTCTTCACCGAAGATGCGCCCGTTTTTGAGCCTTCCTCGTGAAAAATTATAGACGCGAATATTTCTCTGGTCGCTATCGTCCACGTAAAGGCGATGGCCGTCGGGCGAAAAGGCCAGCCCGTTCGGCTGCGTCAAATCCCGCGTGAGCAGAGTGACGTTTCCGCTGGCGTCAAGCCGATAGACGCCCTGGAATGGGATCTCCTGCTTTGCGCCTGCCGGGAGATCAAGGGTGGGATCGGTAAAGTAAATCGCGCCATCCGGGCCCAGCACCACGTCATTAGGACTGTTGAATTTTTTCCCCTGATAACGGTCAGCCAGAATCTTGTAATCACCGCGCGGACTTATGCGAATCACCGCACGGAGAACACTGGCGCAATCGAGCAATCGAAGGTCCGTATCATAAGTATTGCCATCCGGATCTCCCAGCGAAATGACTGCCTTGCGGTGCCCATCGGGATAGACTTGAAAGATCTTGTTGAGCTTTTCGTCGCTGACATAGAGAAAGCCTCTGGAATCCCAGACTGGCCCCTCTGTAAAACCAAAGCCGGTCGCCAACTGTTTAAGTCGGGTGCTGGGCGGAACAAGTTTCCAGAATTGCGGGGACAGCGCCTGAAGGCTGAACCGGCGCGGGGTCTGTGCAGCGGGAAGCAGAGACCACAAAAAGAAGAAAACAACGAGAGGCGCAGCACGCCAGAGTGTTCTTGTCATCGAAACCTTTCGGACATTATGAGCTGCTTTTCACCAGAAACTTGACCAGGTCATCGAGATCGTTCTTCGTCAACCTCAAGCCGTAATTTGAAGGCATCAGCGATCGGGGCTCGTGACGCAAGGTTGCGAGATCAGATTTCATCAAGAGATGAAAAGCGCCATCGAGCGTCTGCAGTTGCAATGAGAAATTGTCCTCGTTGCGCGCGACGCCGAGATATTTGTGGCCATCACGCGTTACGGCAATGACAACAACCTGCTGACGGCCCATATCCCTGTTCGGATTGAGAATTGCCTCTCGAATGTCCTGCGGTGAATGGGTCTGTGCGTAGGTTGAAAGATCAGGGCCGATAAAACCACCCTGGCCGCGAATCATGTGGCAGCTTGAGCAGGCTGCCTTGCCAAAGAAAAGCTGCCGGCCTCGTTCAGGATTTCCCGGAAGGGCCGCAGCAGAATGCTTCCCTTGAAGGATGCGTAAATAGTCAACCACGGTTTTTAGCGCCGAAGGACCCAGGGATTGAAAACCAGGCATGCCGCCCGCCGGAATGCCATTTTCAATGATCTGGAACAGTTCTCCATCCGAAAGTTGTTGAACCTTGGGGTTTGTGGCGATGTTCGGGGCGTGTTCGCCGCCGCGACCGTCCAATCCATGGCACAAGGCGCAGCTTGAGACAAAAGTTTGCCGGCCGAGCTTATCAGCCTGCGTTGCCGGAATGCCGTTATCCATTCGGGTGCTCCTGTCACGGGAGGCTGCGGCAGCCGTTTGCGCAAACGCACTCGTTGACGCCGGTAATTGAAAAAGTGGAAGGGCGGCAGCGAGAACTGCCATCGCAATCGCTGAAAGTCTGTTGGATGATTGGGCCAAATTGGATGGTTCGCTGTGATTCCCTCAGAGTATCTGCAGAGGCCTCGGCTGTAGCGGCGGCCCGTGATGGCCGAAACTTTCGAAGGCTTCTGGATCGACCATCCCTGCCTTTTTCAGGACGGCCTCCGACCGCCGCTACCGTACGGTTCCCCCATCAGAACATAAACTTCATCGCTACTTGCAGGATGCGAGGAGCATTAGCGCTGGTTACGAGTCCAAACGCACCGGAATTAAAGTTGCCGTCCGGCCCGCCGAATTGCGCGTGGTTGAATGCATTGAACGCTTCCAGACGCAACTGAATCGTCTTGGATTCGGTGATGACAATATTTTTCTCGAGAGCCATATCAAAATTGTTCAATCCCGGCCCGTGGAAGAATCGTCGATTGGCATCACCCAGATGACCAAACGGTTCCTCACTGAAGAGCGAAGTGTTGAAATAGGTGGCGCCGCTGCGAGGATTGGTGTTGTTCAATATTTTCCCCGGAGTGAAGTTCGGCTCATCGACGTTATCCGAGGTGGCTCCTAACAGGGAATTATCGTCAACTTCCGTGATGGTCACGGGCAGTCCAGTGGCGAAGGTGGTGATGCCCGAAATAATCCAGTCCTTTAACAGCCGGCTTCCGACTTTGCCATTCGCAAGAGAAAACTTGCCAAATGGAAGGCGATAACTGTAACTGGCCACGAAGTTATGTGTAAGGTCGTAGCCGCAGAGCGCCTTGGTTGCCTTATAGTTCAGAGGGTTGATGCCCTCCTCGAGTTGCGAGGCGTTGTCCATACACTTGCTGTAGGTATATCCGATGAGGAAAGAAGAATTAGTCCCCGTGTGCCGCAAGCTGACCTGAAGCGAGTTGTAATTGGAGTTGGCCATTTCATCCATGTAGGCATTGGTGGCAAGGTTTGGGCCCAAGGGACGCACGCTGACGGGCGGCCCCGAAACCGGGTAAAACAGGCCGGTTTCCCCAAAGGGTCCGCAAGTGGCGGTTCCCGGGAGCACGGCGCTCGGCTGGCTCAGGGCCAGACATAAAGCCTGGTTGGCAGGATTGGATTCAAGGAACGAAATCAAGTCGTGTCCTTGGGTGCCTACATAACTCACGCCAAGCACTGTATTGGTCCCGAACTGGCGTTGAAGCGAAAATTCATAGTCCTCCGAGTAAGGAAGGCGATTCTTGTGGAAAAACACCGGCGCTCCTGAGATGGGTTCCACCGCAGGCCAATTGAAGGTGGTATCGGGGTTCTTGGCAGAGACATTCGTGGGAGGAAAGACGAAGGGAAATCGCTGCCCTTCGCTATTGCCGGTTCCGCGGTCAATATACGGTGTGGCGAAGAGGGGCGGCACGGGGCTTACATAAAACAACCCATAGGGAGAGTCGCCCACTTCGATAAATTGGGTCAAATCCTCGACAGAGGTGTAGAACATTCCGTAGCCCATCCGGACGCTTGTGTGGCCGGGCCCGCCAAAGATTTTCCCGAGCAATCCGCCTGTGACACCCGGAGAGTAGGCCAGTCCCAGCCGGGGAGAGAAGGCGTCATATTTTGTGGGCGCCAGCGTCTTCGGAACGCCGGGATCGCCGGGCACCAGCCATCCCTTCGGAGCGCCGGGAAAGACCACCGATTGCACGCCGGGGATGATGGTTTCCGTCTTGTTCTGCGTGTCATACCAGGGCTGGCTGAATTCCCATCGCAAGCCGTAGTTTAGCGTCAGGCTCGGGCGAGCACGCCAGCTATCCTGTGCGTAGGCACCGGTATACTTTGTGCGCGAATCCAGGAATTGGCGGCTTGATTGAATGAGCGAGGCGGGCGCGCCAATCAGGAAATCCGCAAAATCCAGGCCCGTCTCCGTCCCGTTAAAGGCGAAGACACCATTCTCCGCATAGGTATTGCGCTCATTGATCTGATCGTAGTGAAACTCACCGCCGAATTTAAGGCTGTGGGTTCCAATGACGCGAGTAAAGTTATCCAACCACTGGAAAGTGTTGTTGTACTGACCGGTTGTGCCATCCGGGAGGCCGAAATTATAGTTATTGAATTGCATGAGGGGCACGCCCTCATATTTCTGGACGATGGGACCAATGCCGCCCGGAGTCGTGAATCCCTCGACGAAGCCCAGAGAACTGAGGGTTGGACCTACGCCTCCCACCGGCTCTGAGAACAGATTGGCGTCACGCATATAGCTGAAGTGGAATTGGTTCACGGTATTCGAGCCGAAAGATTTGGTGTCTGCAAGGTCAAGCAGCTGCGCACGGCCGGGTGTGACGGCGTTGAAGCCTGGAAATTCTGGAGGATTATGGTATGGCACGTTCAAAAGGTAATTGTCCATGAAGTAATAGGCGGACAACATGCCAAAGCGGGAATTGCCGTCCACTCGGGCCCCCCCTTTATCGTCCTGCAGACGCTGGTCAAAGGCTGAAGTGGAATAGAAATTCCCTGGAATGTTAGGCAAGGGAATGTATTGCAATAAATGAGGAGAAGGGCTTGCCCAGGCGCGCTGCGGGATGACGGCGTTAGGGAAAACGCAGACCGCCGGGCTGGAGCAGCCCGGGGTGTAATAGGGCTCGCCGGCAGTCACCGGGTAGCCGAGTTCCTGGGAGAGAATATTGGCGAAGTATGTTCCATTGACGGACCCTGTCAGCGAGGTCGCTTGGTCGGAAAGGTCGCCATTTCGATCGGCCACCGATGGGACCGGGATCAAGCCGGTATCCACGCCTTGTATCTGGCGCGTGCCCTGGTAGTCCAAAAAGAAGAACGCTTTGTTGCGTTTGATCGGCCCTCCAAAAGTGCCGCCGAACTGGTTCTGAATGAAAGTTCCAATTTGGGGCGAGTAGAAATTACGCGCATCGAAATCGGTATTGCGCAAAAAATCGAAGGCGTCACCGTGAAACTGGTTCGTGCCGGACTTCGTGACCACGTTGACCTGGCCGCCACTGAAGTTGCCATATTCGGCGTCAAAATTATTGGTGATGATCCGGAACTCGGCGATGGAATCCAGGTTGGGAATGATTGCCGCGCCGTTGTTGCGTCCTTCTTCCACGTTAGCCCCGTTTACCATGAAACCGTTCGAAGTTTCCCGTTCGCCGTTCACCGACTGGTTGCCGGGGTTGAGATCCCCGGAGACGGGGCGGTCGCTGGGGCTCGCCGCGTTTGTATATGGCGAGACGCCGGGCTGAAGAGCGAGCAGGTCCGTGTAACTGCGGCCGTTGAGAGGCACTGAAGTGATCTTGTTACTTCCGATGACCTCGCCCATCTGGGTGCTTCGCGTTTCCACGTGAAGCGCTGCGCTTGAGACGGTTATGAGTTGCGTCTGGGCGCCGACCTGAAGGTTGACGTCCACACGAAGCGCTGAGTTAGCGTTCACTACCAGTCCTGTTTCACGAAAATTCCGGAACCCGCTTTGCTGAACTTCAATTTCATAAGCACCAATCGGGAGGGCGGGAAAGTCGTAGAATCCCGCGGAATCGGTGAGAACGACGGTCCGGATTCCTGTCTGAGTGTTGACCGCCGTGACCCTGACCCCGGGGATCACCGCCCCGCTGGGGTCTTTAACCACGCCCGAAATGCTTCCGGTAATGCTGCCCCACCCGGCCAGAACGCCGAAAATAATGGCAAGGATTCCCTGAAATACCTGACGATGCCATGACATGCTGTACCTCCGTGCGTCAATCGATAACATCTGAAACCTGGTTTTCAGTTAGCAATCCAGAGTAACAGGCTGCTGTCAGGGGGTCGCGGGTTACGCGGACCGACATACTTGTAGTTTGCATCTTTTCTCTCGTGACCAGCCTTGGAAAGGCTGCAGACAGCCCAGGCTGCGGTCTGCGTGGCGGTGAGGTTGCCGAGCGGAATCGTCCTCGCCGCCAGCCGGCGTCGCCACCTTCGCCCGAGGAGACACCGCGTCGCCCGCCCTGGCCCGTGGCTTGGAATCCAAATCGGGAATCGCATGTTATCTTTCCAACTCCCGGTGTTTGCAGCACATCGTTGGTTCGTTTTCACCTGCTCCATGGCGTATCCAGCCTAGCAGAGGGGGCAGCGCGCATGGAGACAGATGAGACATTTGAGACATTCTTTCCTCCGCCGTGGCGCAGACCGTCACCTTTGCGGTCTGCGTTTGGGGCTCCGACCGGTCGGAAAAAGCGCAGCGATCAAGGGTATATCCCGTCACCAGCCTCCATGGGGCTTGCTGTAAGCCCGTTAATCTTGTTCTAGCCAGATCGTTGTATCCCGATGTAAACGCTATAATGCTTTTTTGTTTCGATGTCAACGCTTTTTTAGGATTGTTTACATTCATTTTGCATTTGAAAAGACTTTCGATGTATAAAGAGCTTCTCTCGGCTCCGATGCAAGCCAGCCGCAAAGGAGTTCGTAGCGGTTGATCAGGAGGAAAAAAATGAAACAGGTCGATCGTTGGAATCGGCGTAATTTTCTGGCGACCCTCAGCGGCTCCATGGCTGCGCTTTGGCCGGGAAAGTTATTCGCATGGGGCAGGCAGGAAGCCGGTGGTTCTTCCCTGAGCGCCTCCTCTTCAGCCACGCGCAATATCATCTATGATGAACTCGGCGTCAATACCATCATCAATGGTTGGGGAACCATCACGGTGATTGGCGGCTCGATCATCCCGCCGGAAGTCATGGCGGCGATGGATGCGGCTTCCAGACATTTCGTCAGCATCCCGGAGTTGCTGGAAGCGACGGGAGACCGTATCGCCAAAATGCTCAAAGGGCTTCCGCCGGATCACACAGCGACTGTGACTTCCGGAGCGGCCGGGGCAATCCAGTGCGGTGTCTCGGGGGTGCTCACGGGAGAGAATCCGGAACTCATCAGTCGCCTGCCTGACCTCACCGGGATGAAGAGCGAGGTTATCATTCAGAAAGCTCATCACGAAAGCTATGAGTACACTCAGCAGATCCTGGCCAGCGGTGTTAGGCTGGTCGATGTTGAATACCCGGATGATGTACGGCGGGCCGCGAACAACCGGACAGCCTTGCTCTACTTTGCGAATTATCTGAACCCTGCCGGGCGGATCAAAGTGGATGAATGGGCGAGGCTTGCGATGGACCTTCACCTGCCGTGCTTCAATGATTGCGCGGCGGATACGCCTCCAATTTCTCATCTCACGGACTACAACAAGATGGGCTACGATCTGGTCGCTTTCAGTGGTGGCAAGGCGATTTGCGGACCGCAATGCGCCGGCCTGTTGATTGGACGGAAAGACCTTATCCGTGCCGCTCGCCTGAACTCCGCGCCTTTCACTCCCAGCCTCGGACGAGGGATGAAAGTGGGCAAGGAAGAGATTGTCGGCATGTGGAAAGCGGTGGAAGTTTATCTGAGCCAGGATTCGAAGGCCCTGACGGATGAGTGGTGGAAACGGCTGGAATATATTTCGAAGCAGCTCCGGGACGTCCAGGGTGTGAGCACAGCTTTTTATATTCCTAAAATCGCCAACCATGTCCCCCATATGCGAATCGAATGGGACCCGCGAAAATTCTCACTGACCACGGACGCGGCTTTCAATTTTTTGAAGAGCGGGAAGCCTTCGGTGCTGTTGCAGAAGCAGGATGATGGTGTTTCGCTCGCCATGAATTCGTTTATGCTGCGCCCGGGGCAGGAGCGGATCATCGCGGCTCGTCTCAAACAGATGTTCCAGCTTCATCGCGCCTGAAGCATGGAAGTTTGTGGGGAAAACCGACGAGATCAATCTGCATGGAGCAAGGCGCCAATTTTGCATGCGGTTTCAATTGAGCCAGGAACGCTCCAGTTTCAGCGAGCAACCGTGAGTTCTGGCGGCTGAGAGCGGATCGCTGATGATGGAGCGCTGGCGCCGGTTCGGGCTTTTCAGGTCTCCATCACTCGTCAAGGATGGCTCGCAGGAACAAAGTGAACCCCTGGAGTTCTGACCGCTATGGCGGAGATCTCAATGCGTGCGCCATTCACCAGCGCGGCCACTTGCACAGTTGTCCGTGTGGGCTTGGGATTCGGAAAGAAGGTTTTATAGACTTCGTTCATGGCTGCGAAATCATGAATGTCCGCCAGGTAGACGTTGACCGCCACCACATCACTCATCTGGAATCCTGCCTTCTTGACGACGGTTTCGATGGTTTCGAGAGCAGCGCGCGTTTGCGGGCCAATGCCGCCTGCGACAAGCTTGCCGCTCTGGTCAGCGCCCTGCTGCCCGGCAATGTAGAGCGTATTGCCTACGACGATGCCATCGCTGAAAGGTAAACCGGTCGCGTTGGCAGCCAGATGAATGGCGCGGCGATATTGCGCGTAGGCTTGCGATGAACCTGCCAGCGCTAGAGTCCCGCACAGCGTAAGGGCGGTCATCGCCAGTTTGAAAATCCGTGGGTTCATGATGTTCTCCTTCGTCTTGAAAGTGTCCGTCATGCTGTAGCGGAAAGGGTTTTTGCTACCCGCCATTTAAAACCGATCGGTCACGGGCGGCGGAATTGACACCCCAACAGCACGCAGGCTGAAGCTTGAGATTCAGCAGACATATATACATCCAGGAGGGCGCGATGGACAAATTGTTTTGTTGTGCAAGGCCAGGCCGTATCGCCAGCGTTCTGGTGGTCATGGGATTGGTGACGGGAGCGCTTTCAGCAAGCGGCCCGTCCCTTCCCAAACCCCAGCCTGTAAATTCGAAGCCAACTCAGGAGGAGATCGCCCTGCTCGAGGGCTTTCGGCATGTTGAGGTTGCCTCGGTTTCTGACGCCATCGAGCAGCTTCTAGGCCGCAAGATGTATATGACCCACCGCATGCGGCCCATTGCGCCAGCGCGGTTTGCCGGGTTTGCATTGACCGTCTTGCTGAAGAAAGAGGAAGGGCACCAGGGAGCGCCAGCGCTGAACGGCATGCTGGCGGCCATCGATCAGGGCGCGCCAAATTCTGTCTATGTGATGGTGGTAGAGGATGGCGCGGATATTGCCGGAATGGGCGGGCTGATGGGCACGGCGATGGCGGCCCGTGACTTTGCCGGAGCCGTGATTGACGGCGGCGTGCGCGATACCGCTTACCTGCGCAAGATCGGGTTTCCTGTCTATGCCATCGGCATTATTCCTTCTTCATCGATCAATCACTATCGATTCGCAGGTTCGAATATTCCCGTGGTTTGCGATGGCGTACCGGTGTATCCCGGAGATATCGTGACGGCAGATTCAGACGGAGTGGTGGTGGTTCCTCGCGCTCACGCTTCGCAGGTGTTGAAGCTGGCCGAGCAGATGGATTTCAAAGAGCACTCCATGTATCCCTACATCGAGAAGTACAAGTCCATCGAGAAGGCCGTCGAAAAGTTCGGGCGTCTCTGAAACAGCGATGGGTAAAAACATCCTCCCGTTCAGCCTGTGTGCTCTGACCTTTTGGTTTCCTCTGGCATGCCAGGGGCAAGCTTCGATTATGGCCTCTTCCCCCTGCCGGATGGAGTCAATCACTTTTGATGGCTGGAAGGCTGAACGCGTGGCAAACGCCTGGGTCACACTCGACATTGTGCCCCAACTTGGAGGGCGGTTGATGCAGGTAACGTTCGGCGGCCATTCTTATCTTTTCGTGAATCCGCGTTACCGAGGAAAGTATTTCCCGCCCTCTGAAGGAGCTCCGAAAGGCCGCTGGTTCAATTATGGAGGTGATAAAATCTGGCCTCTTCCCGAGGGCAACGAGGACGAACAGCACTGGCCCGGAGCCTGGTCAGACGTTCTGGATGACGGCCCATATTCGCTGAAGGCATCGGCACAGGCTTCAGGTTGCGCTGTGCACCTTGAAGGGCCGCTGGATCCGATCACCGGGCTGCAATATTCCCGGGATATCCGTCTTGGAAACGATTCTCCGGAAGTTTTATTCCACGCTGTCATGAAAAATATCACCGGGCATCCGATCCGCTGGTCGATGCAATCTGTTTCGCAATACAACACCGCAGACCCGGGGAATCCGCAAACCTTCAATCATGATTTTTGGGCTTTTACACCTGCGAATCCCACGAGCGCTTACCTTGACCAATTTCATGTGCGCGCCGGCCCTGCAGACGATCCCGCTTTTGCAGTCAGAAATGGCCTGTTTTCACTGCATTGGTTGTATCTGGGGGATGAGGTGTGGATTGATTCGACCGAGGGGTGGGTTGCAGTGGTTGACGGCTTGACGAAATACGCCATGGTCGAACGCTTCCGTTATCATGAGGGCGCTCATTATCCGGGCAAAGCCACGGTGATTTTCTACACGAACGGTCCTTCATTACGATTCAACGCCCGCAAGATGCCGGAACTGGCTCCGTTCAATCCGCAGGATACGCCCTATTACATGGAGGCGGAGCTGAACAGTCCGTTGGTGAGGCTCGAACCCGGAGAAAGTTATGCGATGGATACGAAGTGGTTTCCAACCCGGGCGGAAGATGATTTTGTGACCGTCGCTGATGCCGGCGTGGTTGATCGGCCGTTGGCGGCAAGCGCGGCAGGGGATAAGGTTCTGCTTGCCGGATCTTTCGGCGTCTTTTTTCCGGGCCAGTTGGCGGCTTACCTCTACGATCAGCGAGGGGTGAATTTGTGTGTGATTCCTCTGCAACGGGTAAGCCCGCTCGATCTTCTGAACTTGCATCAGGAAATTCAGGTACCGCCTTCAGCGGTACGAGTTTCCCTCCACCTGAAAGACTTGCGAGGAGTTGACCGAGGCTCTCTCGGTGAGGCTCGAATTGTGCAGGAAGGGAAGAGTCGGTAACGGATGAAGCATGCGCGTCAGTTCATCGGTGTGGCAGCCGCCATCGTCTGCTGCGTCGTCTGGGCCTCTGCGGGGCAGAGCCACGATGTGGAGATTTCAAGTCTGATGGATGTTCAGCCTTCTTTTTTGCTGGTGAGCCCCCCGGGCGAGAATTGGCCTTCGTACAACGGAGACTATACCGGCCGTCGTTATAGCCGTCTGGCGCAGATCAACGTTAAAAATGTTCGCCGACTCAGCGCGCAGTGGGTTTTTCATTCCCGCAACTCGAACCTGCTGGAAACCACTCCAGTGGTGATCAATGGCGTCATGTTTGTGACATCCGCCAACGACGCCTTCGCACTGGATGCCCGAACGGGCCGTGAAATCTGGCATTACTCGCGGCCCATCACCGAAGGGCTGATCGACGATGCATCGGCGCACCACAATCGAGGGGTGGCCGTCTGGCACTCCCGAGTTTATATGGAAACGGATAACGCACATCTCCTGTGCCTTGACGCCAGATCCGGTCATCTCATCTGGGATGTCGCTTACGCCGATACGCACAAGAATTATGGGGCCACCAGCGCGCCACTGATTGTCAAGGACAAGGTGCTCGTCGGAACGTCCGGTGGCGACGATGGAGTTAGAGGTTTTCTGGCTGCTTTCGATGCGCGTACAGGAAAGCTTCTGTGGCGATTCTGGACTATCCCGGGACCCGGTGAATTTGGCTCTTCAAGCTGGCCGGGGGAGAGCTATTGGCATGGCGGCGGCACCACCTGGATGCCCGGGACTTATGATCCCGCACTCAATACTCTCTACTGGGGTACCAGTAATCCCGACCCCGATTTCGACGGATCCTCCCGCCCGGGCGACGACCTTTACACCGACTGCGTCCTGGCGCTTGACCCGGATACAGGCAAGTTGAAGTGGCACTTTCAGTTTACTCCTCATGATCTCTATGACTACGATGCCACGGAAACGCCGGTGCTGGTGGATCGAGGCGATCAAGGGCAACCGCGCAAATGGCTGGTGGAGGCGAATCGGAATGGATTTCTGTACGTGCTCGATCGCACTAATGGCCGTTTCCTTTCCGCGATTCCGTTCGTGAAAAAGTTGAACTGGGCAAAGGGGATTGATGCTGCGGGTCGCCCCATCCTGACCGGCGTCAAGCCAACCGCCAACGGCAGCCGAATCTGCCCCGGCTTTTCAGGTGCTACCAACTGGTTTTCGCCTTCCTATAATCCCTCGACGGGTTTGTTTTACTTCCTGGCGCTTGAAGACTGTGAGATGTTTTACTCGAAGCCCGAACGCTTTGCGCCTGGGCAGACTTACTATGCTACCGGCGTCAAGCGTATCTCCGGCGAGCAGGGCCAGAAAGTTCTGCTGGCTTATAATCTGAAGGCAAATCGTATTGAATGGCGATATCCGCAGGTGGGTGCCGGGAGATCTTGGGCTGGAACCTTGACGACCGCGGGCGGGCTGGTGTTCTTCGGGGATGATTCGGGATCATTTGAGGCGGTGGATGCTCGAAACGGAGCGCCGTTGTGGCACTTCAATACCGGGCAGGAGATCCATGCCTCGCCCATGAGCTATGCGGTGGCTGGAAGGCAATACGTGGCCATCGCAGCAGGAAGCGATCTTTTTGCGTTTGCATTGCTTGATTGAAGAATCCAGCGAACAGGATTTATTCCGGAGGAGGAATCAAATGGTTTCCAGTCTTACGACACGCAGGAGGTTTGCCACACGCCTGGCCTCCCTCCTGGCCGGTTTGGGATTCACGGGTGCCGCGTTCAGTTCCACGGCTTCGGCCGCTTCCGACGAAGAAGCGGTTCGAAAATTGGATTATCAGGGACGTCCGGCCAGCGGAAGACAGATGATCACGCCACTCATTGTGCATAATGGCCTGATTTATATTTCAGGTCAGGGAGCGAATGACGCTGGCGCGGTAGAGCACAACGATATCGAAACCCACACGCGAAAAGTGATGGAAAATGTTAAAAAGCTGGTGGAACACGGCGGCGGGACGATGGATAGCATTCTTCAACTCACGGTCTATCTCGCCAGCCTCGACGATTATGAAGGGATGAACAAAGTCTTTAAGACCTATTTCCCGAATGGAGGTCCGGCGCGCACGACCATTGCCGTGGCAGGCGTTCCGGGTCATTCGTTGTTGGAAGTGAACTGTATTGCGGCAGTCGTTCGCCGGTAAAGGAGCATCAAGATGGAAGCTTATAAAAAATGGAATCGCCGCAGCTTTCTAGGCGGCCTGGGCCTGGTGGCGGGTTCGGTTTTCAGCAGACCAAAGCTCTGGGGCAGGCTGCAAACAAGTCCGGCCACCGGACAGGGACTTTCGCGCAACGTTTATGAGGAACTGGGCGTCACCACCATCATTAACGGTCAGGGAACGATGACCATGCTGGGCGGCTCTCTGATTCCTCCGGAGGTTGAAGCGGCGATGGCTGCCGCGTCGCGTCATTTTGTAAGCATTCCGGAACTTGAAGTTGCCGCCGGGAAACGCATCGCCGAGATGCTCAAACTGCCTGAAGGCTATACGGCGCTGGTGACATCGGGTGCGGCGGGCGCGATTCAATGCGGCGTTTCCGGCGTTCTGACCGGGGATGATCCCAGCCGGATCCAGCGCCTGCCCGACCTGACCGGAATGAAATCCGAAGTGATCATCCAGAAGTCGCATCGCTATCCTTTTGATCACCAGATCCGCGCAACAGGCGTCAAGCTGGTGGAAGTGGAAACCCGGGAAGATGTACGGAAGGCGGTGGGTCCGCAGACGGCGTTAATGTTTTTCACGAACTATCTCAACGGCGCAGGTAGGATCAAGGTGGATGAATGGGTGAAGCTCTCCATGGAATATCATCTGCCCTGCTTTAATGACGCGGCTGCCGACACTCCTCCCGTTTCCCACCTATGGGATTATGTCAAGATGGGCTACGATCTGGTTGCCTTCAGTGGCGGCAAGGCCATTCGCGGACCCCAATGTGCTGGCCTGCTGCTGGGGAAGAAAGACTTGATCTCCTATGCTCTCCTGAACAACAGCCCTTATGAAGACACTCTGGGCCGCGGCCAGAAAGTGGGCAAGGAAGAAATTGTCGGGATGGTGAAGGCCCTGGAGCTGTATCTCAACGATGATCATGAGGCCCTGACGCAAGAATGGTGGCGGCGGCTGGATACGATTTCCCGGCAGGTAACCCGTGTTCCCGGCGTGAGCACAGCCTATTACGTCCCGGCCATTGCCAATCACGTGCCCACGATGGAGATCAACTGGGACCCGCGCCGCATCTCGCTCAGCCCCGACCAGGCTTTTCAACTCCTTAAGAATTCCAAGCCGTCGATTCTCCTGGAAAAGACACGAATCGGCCTGGCAATGAATTCATTCATGCTTCAGCCCGGCGAGGATAAGATTATCGCCCAGCGGCTGACGGAAATTTTAAGAGCTCATCGTGTCTGAAAACAGGTCGAATCTGGTTGTGGACTCTCACTCTTCATTCTTCCCCAGGTGGCGGGGATAATCGTCCGCGGTTGCTCGTCTCATATCTCTATCAGTGGGGGTATGGTAATAGAGCTTGCGGGCCTTCCGCCACTCCACCATACTCAGTCCAGATGGATCGAACACGATAGCGCCTTGACGGATCGTCATGCGGGCGATCAGCTTCTCATCTCCATCCTGGCGGGCGTAGCCATCGTCCATATAGCTGAAATGGCCGTGCAGCAACTGAAGTACGGCGATGTCCGCCACAGAGCCCACGGAGAGCGTGCCCAGGTCGGTTCGGTGAATCTCGCGCGCGGGATTCACCGTGCTTTGCCGAATAACATCCTGCAGGGATTCGCCCATTGCCAGGAATTTGGACATAATATTCACCATGCTCACCGCGAGTTGCACGATGCTGCCCTCATGAAGGTCGGTTGAGATCGAGTCCGGCTCAAAACCTTGTTGCACGGCAGGCATGGCATTGCGGAACCAGAAGCTGGCCGCGCCGTGTCCGACGTCGAAAATCACCCCGCGCTTGCGCGCTTCCCACATGATGGGGTTCACCTTGCCGTTCGGCAGAATAATCGGGAATTGCTGAGCGAAAACGTGGGTGTGGATATCACCCGGCCTCATCTTCTTCAGAATGAGATCCGAATAGGGGCGTTCGGGAGGGCGGGGAAAGAAATCCACCATGATCGGCACCCCCGCCATTCGACCGCAAGCTTCCGCGCGATCAACTGCCGCCCACGGGGTGTGTTCAGCATCCCAAGGCTTAACTGTCCAATAGTGGGCTGTTTTGACGCCCACGATAATATCGCGGTACTTGCGGATGGTCTCCGCACAGCGGTTGGGGTCCATCTGGTCCAGATCCTGCTCCAGGCCGCCGTTCATCCCATCGGCCACGATATTGAGCCATGCCAGCACCCTGATCTGGGAGCGATCGATGACTTCCTCCTTTTCGATGAGAAAGGTGTCAGCGCCGGCTGTGCCTGCATCGACGACGGTGGTGACCCCGGATTGGAGCATGACGTCAGCCGGAATTGCCAGGGGGCGAAGGTGGGATCGGGCTATGGGTGCGAACCAATCGAGCGGAGCGCCGCCTTGCGCAACGTGAACGTGGATGTCGATGAGTCCGGGTGTTACGTAAAGCCCGTTCACGTCCACGACTTTTCCAGCCTCGCTCGCAGGAATATTTTTTCCCACGGCCGCAATTTTTCCTCCTGAAACGGCGACATCCATGACGCCATCGATGTGATTTGCCGGATCGAGAACGTGTCCGCCCTTCAGGAGCAGATCATATTGGGGCGCCTGGGCCTGCACGATTCCCGCAACGCCCAGAATCGCTGTACTGATCAGAACGGCAATAAATTTCGGTATGCTCAACATTCTTTTGATTCCTCCGTGACCATCGTCAGCTCTGATCAGGGCCTGCGAAACGAACTCCAGAGGGGTTGTGAATCCCGAAGCCTCCCCGATGAGCGCAGCCGTTTATAAATCACCGTAACCAGGAAGTCAACAAAAATTATGGTTTCCGTGAGGATAATTCTTGCAGCTTTAGGGGTACGGGCTGATAATGAGGACAACCCTGACGCGGTGGGGCGCAACGGCATCCCTCATGAATTGTCCACACTGTCACGCTGAGAATGACGCAGGCGAGCCGCGCTGTATTCATTGCGGCGGCCTTTTGGCCGGATTTTCGGAAGCTGAGACTCTGGCCGGAGGGGACGCCGCGCAAGGAGGGGCCCAGCCTCAGCATCACGCTTCTGTTGCTGTGACAGGCGTTGTCAGCCCGCCTTTATCCTCGCCACACCAAGGGGTCGACGAAAGCGAAGCGTGGTTGAGGGCTTCGCGATTGATTACGTCCCTTCAGCCGGGGTCGGAGTTTGGTCTTCGCTATCAGATTGAGTCTCTCCTGGGTAAGGGTGGCATGGGACTGGTTTTCAAGGCGCGCGATCGGGAACTTGACCGGATCGTCGCCGTCAAGCTGCTCCGTCCGGAACTCACCGCAAACCCGCAAGCCATGGGGCGATTCAAGCAGGAGCTGCTGCTTGCCAGTCGCATCTCCCACCGCAACGTTCTCCGCATCCACGATCTTGGCGACGCAGATGGAGTGAAATTCATCTCCATGGCCTACGTTGAAGGCGAGGACCTGAGTCATCTTTTAAAGAAGCAAGGCCGTCTTGCGGTAGAGCAGATCTTGAAACTTGCGCGCCAACTCACGAGTGCGCTTGATGCAGCCCACTCCGAAGGCATTGTCCACCGCGACTTGAAGCCGCAGAACGTCCTGATCGATCGTGAGGGCCATGCTTACGTCTCAGACTTCGGCCTGGCAAAGTCGCTCGAATCAGCCTCAGCCATGATGACCCACACGGGCGATATTCTGGGGACGCCGCGCTATATGTCGCCGGAACAGGTCCGTGGAGAGCCGGCGGACCATCGTAGTGACCTCTACGCCCTGGGGCTGATGCTCTACGAGATGGCGACCGGTGACATTCCTTTCAAGGGCGAATCGGCGTCGCAGACGATGATTCAGAGGCTCACCCAAAAGCCCCAAAGCCCGAAATTACTGAATCCAGAGTTACCGGACTATTTGGCGCAGATCATCCTGAAGTGTCTCGAACAAGATCCGGCGCTCCGACACCCATCAGCGCGGGCGATTCTGCATGATCTCGATCAGGAAACTGTCGCCAGGTTCCAGAGATCGCGTGCCGTTCACATCAGCGTTCCGCTTCCCGAGAGCCGTCGCTTGCGGCTGGCGGCTGCCCTGCTGCTGGTTGCGATCGGGGTGGTCGCCGGCCTTCGGATTTTCAAAGGCTCGCGCCGACAGGCATCAACCGCGTCAGCGATCGTCGCCGGTGTGCCGTCTCTTGCCGAAGGGAAATTCCTGGCCGTGCTTCCTTTCCGCGTGCTGGGCGATCAAGCTAGGCTGGGATATGTGGCTGAGGGCCTAAATGAGGCGCTCGCGGCCAAGCTTTTCAACTTGAAAGATCTGCACGTGGCTTCTCCCGATGCGGTTCAGAGAGAAGCAAAGCAGAGGTCGCTTTCGAAGATCGCCAGGGAACTGGGGGTTAATCTCGCTGTTGATGGAACCTTGCAGGGAGCGGGTGAGAGGATCGCGATTGTCGTACATCTGGAAGACCTCACGCGGGGGCGTCTGCTCTGGGCGCAGGAGTTCACGGGCGTGTCCGCCGACTTGCTGACGCTGGAGGATCAGATTTCGAGCCGGCTCGTCGATGCGTTGCAGCTTCATCCGGGCGGCGGGGAAATGGCGCACGCCATTCTGCATCCTACGGAGAGCGTTGCCGCGTACGATCTTTATCTGAAAGCCCGCCAGATGATGCGCGGGCTGCCTGATGCCAAAGTCACCCAGGAAGCGATCGATATGTATCAGAACGCCTTGAGGCAGGACCCGGGCTTCGCTTTGGCGTTTGCGGGGTTGGCGGATGCCAGCCTGCAAATGTACAAGGAAAAGAAGGATCGTTTCTGGGTTGAGAAGGCCCTTCGGGCGGCGCAGCAGGCTCGCGAGCTGAATAGCGACCAGGCACAAGTCTATAGGGCTTTGGGCAACGTCTACGGCGCGACCGGGAAGAATGCCGAAGCCATCGAGATGCTGAAGAGGGCTTTGGCGCTGATGCCCAATTCCGATGAGGGCTTCCGGAGTCTCGGCAAGGCGTATGAAGCGAACGGCAAAACAACTTTGGCGATCGAAGCCTTCAAAAAAGCGGTCCGGATGGATCCCTATTACTGGGTCAATGCGGATGAGCTCGGAAAGGTGTACGACATGTCCGGTGATTATGACAAAGCGCTGAAGGAGTTTCAGCGCGTCATCCAGCTTGAGCCTGATAATGCCGCAGGCTATGAAAATGTGGGCCTCGTCTATATGCAGGAAGGGGATTACAGCCGCTCGGTTCCGTCGCTTGAGAATGCGTTGCGGCTCAGCCCGACCTTTTCGCACTACTCCAATCTGGGCGCTGCATATTTCTATGTGAAGCGTTACAACGACGCGGCGAGAACGCTGGAAAAGGCCGTTGAAATGAGTCCTAATCAGGAAGCGGTGGTTGGCAACCTGGCGCAGGCATATCTTTTCGCAGGCGAGAAGCTGAAGGCTCAGGAAAGCTTCAATACGGCCATCACCCTTGCTTATAGGCAACTCCAGGTGAACCCGCGTGATGCGGATACCCTGGCGGACCTTGCCATTTATTACGCCAGCGAGGGAAAACCGGAGCAGGCTGGGCAATTCATCCGGAACGCCCGCTCAATGGATGCCGGCAACCCACAGTATCTTTACGATGAAGCTGTGGTCCAGACACTTGCTGGAAAATCTGACCAGGCCTTTCAATCTTTGCGAGACGCCTTCCAAAGGGGCTTTCCGCCGGGGCAGGCCGCCAGCGATCCTGAACTCGACAAACTGCAAACACAACCGCAATTTACGCAATTGGTGAACCAGTTCAGTCACGGCCCCCGTTAGGCGCTGATTTCAACTCGATTGCGGCGCAGCGCCCAGATGCCCATGAATCCGAGTCCTGTTGCGAAAAGTGGCAACGCGCCGGGCTCGGGAACCGGATTGGCCGTCACAGTAAATTGGGGGAGGTCTGCGAGAGGAACTCCAATCTCTTCGATAAAGAAAGCGGTATTAACCGGTACAGGGTCGCCGCCGAAAAATTCCACGAACACTTTTTCTCCCGCAGAGAGATTGCCAGGCGGGCAAATGTTTTCCGTCAGGTTGCCACCGAGGGTTGTGCAGTCGACAGGGTTGTTCACTAGAGGACCCGTGACGGGCACTGTGAACTGTAAGGCCAGAGCGGTGATGCTTGAACCGGTGTAATTCAGGAATCCAAGGCAGGCATCGTATCCGGCAGTGGTTACGCTGGGCGGGAAACCTGGCTCGTTGCAGACTTCCCAACTGACCGTGTAGTCTGTGCCGGAATGAAGAAGTTCGTAGAGGCCCCCAACGTTTACCGGAGTGGTTGCCGGGTCAAAAATGATGTGAATATCGCCGCTCGGAATGGTGCGGGCGGACGCCCCGAAGGTGAAGGCAAGAACTGCCAGACCTGCAAAAACAGCGTGTAAGACTTTCATCTTTCCCCTCCTCAAATTATTTGCAACAACCACCGACGGCAAAACCGAAAGGCGCTCTCTTGACCAACAGCATACTCTGGCAACCACCCTGCTGACCTCAGCGCTCAAGTAGACCTGATGAATCCGAGCGCGTCAAGTATCAGCAGAGGTATACACCTATTGGTAACGCCTTTCGAGTAATCGAACACCATTCTCAAACCATGCCAATCTGGTCTTTCCGTCTATCGTTCGGTGCGAAGCCAAAAGGCCTTGTATTACACTTCAGGATAAACTCCACGAGAAACCCCAACAGCAATGATGAGTGACTCGTGATCAGTGCCGAGTTCTGAGTGGTAAGTTGATGGGTCCAAAGCAGGCACAAATATTCTTTTCCCCAACACTTAGAACTTAGACGTCTTCTTCGTGATCAACCTGCCGCCGGCGAGTAACGGAGAATGGCGACCGTTAAATCATCCGCGGGTGGTGCGACCCCCGCAAACTGTTTAACTTCATGGATCAGCTTGGAGCAGAATTCTTCCGGTTGGAGTCCCTCCGCGGCGGAGCTTCTTGCAACCTCGATCAGACGCACTTCCCCGAAGAGTTCAAGCGCTTCGTTTTGGGCTTCCGTGATGCCGTCAGAGAAGATCACGACCTGTTCCCCGGGTGAGAGGGCCAGGTTTGCTGACTGATATTGGACATTGGCAAACATGCCGAGAGGGAAATTGGGAGAATCAAGCGTTTTCACGGACCCGTCCGGGCGGAGGTAGAGCGGCGGTGCGTGCCCTGCGTTCACAAAGCGGAAGTTCCCTGAAGGATCAAGAACGCCATAGAGGAGAGTGGCGTACATTTCAGGCGGAGTGCGCTCGCAGAGAAACGTGTTAATGCGAAGAAAAAGTTCTTCCAGGCTGAGATCGGCGGCGGCCAGGGCGGAGAATGCGCCTTGCAGGGTCATCGACATCATGGCTGCAGGAAGACCCTTTCCTGAAACGTCCGCCACGGTAAGTCCCACGCGCTCGCCTGGCAAGGGGATCACATCGTAGTAATCGCCTCCTACCGCGTGGCAGGGCCTGGTGACCGCATGCAGTTGAAAGTATCCGGCGCGGGGCAGGGTGCGAGGCAGCAGCCCTTGCTGGATGCTTCGCGCCAATGCCATCTCATGCCGGCTGCGCTCCTGCTCGCGGGCCACCCGCAGGAGCCGGGCGTTTTCAATGATCATGGCGCTTTCGAGAGCCAACGTGCCCAATGCCTGGCGATCGAGCGAGGTGATTGCAGCCGGCTGGCTCGAACTTTCAAGATACAGTACGCCCAGCAGTCTTGGCCTGATCTGGAGAATTGTTTCGCCGCCGGCCTCAGCTACAGGAAGCTTTTGTAAAGGGATCGCCAGAATGCCTCGCTGTCGGCCTGAGATCAAGACGGTTTCCCGTGCCATGGGGCCGCCGGAAAGGTTTTCAAGTGCCATTTCCTCCCGGCGCTTTTCAAGGACGCGCTGGATGATCTCCTCCGAGTAGCTGGTTGCCTGAGTTCCACCAGGAGCCCCTGACCGCTGTCGCATCAAGCGCAAGCTGAGCCGGTCCGATTCGTCCATCAGGAAAAGAATTCCGCGGTCAGCCCCGGAAAGTTGCAGGGCGGAATCCACCACGGCGATGAGAATATCTTCCAGCGCCGCGGCGCGATGCAGCATCTGGGCCAACTGGAGCAGGAAGTTGAGCTGTTGCAATCGCGGGGCAGAGCTTTCCGGGGCTGTTTCGATCCTCTCGAGCAGCCGCGCAAGGGTGGCTTCTTCCAGGACAAAAGTGAGGCCATAAGCGTCCGAGACGCCCAGGCTAAGCTGATCGCCATCTTTCAGCCGACAGCGCTCGATGCGCTCGCCATTGACATAGGTTCCGTGGCGGCTGGATGAATCTTCGAGGATATACCCATGCCCATCATAGACGATCCGGGCATGCTGCCGCGAAATTCGGTTATCTAACAATACAAGATCGTTATCGCTCTGCCGGCCGAGCGTAAAGGGCGTTTGTGTAATTTCCACCTCGCGCTCATGACCTGCGGCGTCGCGAACCATCAGACGTGGAACAACGTTTGGCATGGTTTATACGGAATGAATTCGTGCCTCAGTATATCTCAATTTACGCAACTGGACCTGGGGCAGGTTAACTGAAATCGAGTCTGAACACTGCCATCACGCTGTAATCGTGAGTACAGTGGCGAATCTTGCTTTAATAATAAAGGGCCTATGAGATTCCTTGGTTCCCCTCTTCGCGCAGGAGGAGGTCAGGGGTGGGTCACGTCGCGTTTCCGGCCGGATGTGGTCATAAAGCGGGTTGGTGTTTACCGCGCGAGCAAATTACGATATATTTTGTAACCCACAGGGTAGATCATCGCTCCCGGGAAATTGACTCAGTATTCTGGGAAATGCAACCTCATGACCGAGCTTAAACCGGTTTTCCGAGTCACGTTAAGCCAGCAGGTGGCCACCCAAATTGCCGGCATGATCTCTGCCGGGCGATGGAAGCCTGGGGAAAAACTCCCTTCTGAAGCGGCTTTATGCCAGACATTTCATGTGGGGCGCTCAACATTGCGTGAAGCCCTGAAATCCCTGGCGTTCATCGGGCTGGTGCGCATGAAAGCCGGGGAAGGCACCTATGTGGCAGACGGTTCAACAAAATTCCTGGAAAATGCCTTTGCGCAGGGCCTTCTCACAACTGAGAAGGATATCGAAGACCTGTGTGAAACGCGGCTGCTGCTTGAGACGGAACTTGTCGCGCTCTGCGCGCAGCGGGCGTCGGATTCAGACCTTCAGAAGATCGCGGCCCTGGTTGAGGCCATGCAGGAATCTCTCAGCCAGGGAGAGGAGGCGTTTTTGCCTTTGGACGTGCAGTTCCACATCGCCATTGCCGACGCCTCGCAGAATCAGGTTTTGGCCCAATTGCTGCGCACGATTCGAGAGCTTCTGCGCGAGGTGGTGATGAAGAGCCAGAAAGTGCCAGGCGCTCGCGAACTTGCCTACGCGCAGCACCGCGAAATCCTCGAAGCTTTGAAGCAGCGTAATCCTCGAAAAGCGCGCGTGGCCATGCGCGAACACCTTCAAACTTTCCAGCGCGGCCTCATGGTCATGGCCAACACCCCCGTCAGTTCCGACCTTCAGGCAAACCAACGTTAGTCGCATGTCCCGTGAGTCCTCAAATTGAGCCCGCGGGCGTGCCCCGCTTCGGAGAATTGTGGGATGGCCATCCACTCTGCTCCGGAGGTAACAATATCTCTCGGCAGGGTACCCAAGCTTTGCGCCACAAGAATTGTCTCATTTGTCTCATGCGTCTCCCTCATCTCATTTCACCCTGCTATGTTGCGATCTGGTGACTGCCATTGGATCGGTTTGCCCAGAGCTTGAGTGAGCGAGTCTTCAGAGGAATTGCGCTAAGGATGATCTTGGGGTTCAAGGTACCAGGGGATGCTGATCAGCACCAAGCGTCGGTCGCCTTTTAGCAGCAGCATGGCCTTCAACAATTTGGCGCGTTGGTTATGGAGAAAATACTGATACCAGTGTTGTTCTACCAATTCCGGCACCAGAACGGCAATCTGGCGATCCGGATTCTTCTTTTCCAGATCTGTTACGTAATCCACAATGGGCGAGATGATAAAGCGATAAGGCGACCGGAGGATAACAAGGCGCGGGCAAGGGCATCCGGCGTCACCCGCAGGCTTTTCGACAAACCTCGCCCAGTCGCGGCGCAATGTGTCGGTTTTCTCATCCGCAGCGATGTGGATCACTTCGACGTCGGGAGAGAGTGTGAGGGCAAACTGAAGTCCTTTTTCCGTGATCTTATTCCAGCCCAATACCGGCATCAGAACAATCGGCGGCTTCAGTTCGGTCAAGTGCAGGGGCTCACGAGAGGAGACTTCGGCTGCAACCCGGTCGTAATGGCGTCGGACGGCAAACATCAGGATGATGATGGCAGGAATCAACAGAGTGGTGACCCACGCGCCTTCGGTAAACTTTGTGACGGTTACAACAACCACCGTGGTTGCCGTGGCGATGGCGCCCACCCCGTTCACCAGCATGCTGTGCCGGGCTCTTCGACCTCCAACTTTTCTCCAATGTGCCACCATTCCAGTCTGCGAGAGCGTAAAAGCAAGAAAAGCTCCCACCGCGAAAAGCGGAATGAGCCTGTCGGTAACACCGCCGAAGAGAATCAGAAGCAGACCACAGAGGATAGAGAGGACGACGATTCCATGGGTATAAACCAACCTTCGACCGCGCGTAGCGAATGGAATGGGAAGATAGCCATCCTGCGCCAGCATGCGGCAGAGTCGGGGGAAGTCGGCAAAGGCGGTGTTGGCGGAAAGAGCCAGAATAATCAAAATCGAAGCGATCGTCACGTAATAGAATCCGTTTCGTCCTGCAACGGCTGCGGTAAGTTGCGAAAGCACGCTTTCATAACCAGGTCGTCCGGGCTCGGTAGCACCGATGTGGTAGGCGTGCGCCAGATAGGCGATTCCTGCGAGAAACACGGCCAGGAGGACAATAATCGCGGTCAGTGTCCGCTGCGCCGTCTTCACTACCGGCTCCCGGAAGGCTCTCACTCCGTTGCTCACGGCTTCGACTCCGGTCATCGCCGTACATCCACTGGAAAAAGCTTTGAGCAAGAGAAATGCACTCGCGGCTTCCGCAGCTTCGTGTAAGGGAGGCGGAGCCACAACCGGTCTTGGGTGTCCGCCGGCCAGCAGAGCTTTCACGACACCCAGACCGAGCGTGGCGAGCATGGTGCCGATGAAAAGATAGGTCGGAATCATGAAAACTGTTCCGGTTTCACGCACACCGCGCAGGTTGACCAGGGTGATGATCAGCAGGATGGCCAGGCATAAGGCGAGGGTGTGAGGCTGAAGCGACGGGATGGCTGAAACCATCGCTCCGACGCCAGCGGAGATGCCTACGGCGGCTGTCAGGGTGTAGTCAATCATCAGCGCGGCGGCCGACAGCAGACCTGCGGAGACGCCAAGGTTTTCTCGCGCCACGGTGTAGGATCCGCCACCGGTGGGATAAGCCTCAATCGTCTGCCGGTAAGAAAAAAAGACGATCAGGAGCAGCAGGATAATACTGGCGCTGATGGGAATGATATAGGAATCGCCGGCGGCCCCCAGTGGGATCAGCAATGTCAGCGCGGCTTCCGGACCGTAGGCTGCCGAACTGAGCGCATCGAGGCCAAAAATGGGGATACCGGCGCGCGCATTGAGCTTTTCGCCCCGCTCCTCTGAAGTTCGCAGGGGTCTTCCTAAGAGCCAGTTCATGAATGACATGCAGGTCTACCTTGAGAGATCATCGAAAGATGACTCACATGGATCAAGTAATTCGCCGATTGGGTTTACCTTGGCGAAGACTTCTCGTCCTGATCAGCTTAACAAAATTGATTTGGGATCGATGAAGGAAAGATAATCGGAGATCAGAACCGCACGGTAATCAGCCGAGGATTGCTCTCGGTTCAAGCGACAGGTTTTATGCCCCGCATACCCCTGCGAGGACGGCGCGAGGGGCATCAAGAATTCTCAACTCGACATTATGCTCCATCGCCCATCTCCAGGGTGGTCTTGATTCCGCTGCGCTTCTGTCCGAACCATTGGCAATAGTCTTCCCACGGCAAGCGGGTGGTGAGAAGCTTTTGCAGTGCCCCGGGTCGCGCTTTTTCGATGGTCTGGAAATCTTCAACACCCTTCTGGAAATGGCGCGGATGGGCGTTCACGCTGCCAAAGACTACATTGTTTCGCAGCACAAGGTCCTGATTGATGATATCCGTTGGTTCCGGGCGGACCGCCGATCCGCCTGTCACGCTGAGCAGGCAGAGAACACCATTGGGCGCAAGCATCTGCATCACGGCAAATACCACCGGCGATTTTCCCGTTGCCTCGATCACCAGGTCCGGCGCGCCGGTTTTCTTGGGCACATCAGCCAGCAAGATGTCCTTCAGGCAGAGATATTGAGCGCCCAGGCTTTGGGCTGCTAGCGCGCGCGCATCGTCCGGAGACTCCAGGCTTGCCACAAAAGTTTGCAACCCGCGCGCTACCAGAAGCGCGGCCGCAAGCAGCCCTACCGGTCCTGCACCGGCCACGAGCGCAATCCGTGGCTGCCACGTGATGCGTTTCTGGATCAAATAAATATGATCAATGCCTTTTTCCACGATTGATGTCGGTTCGAGCAGGACGGCAATATCCTGAAGCTCAGGCGGAACCTTGATCAGGTATTGAGGTGATTCCACGTAATGCTCGGCCATGAAACCATGCCGACCTTTGATGCCGCGTTCGGTGTATTCTCCGCTGGAACAAAAGTCCATCTCGCCGTGCTGGCAGTTCAGGCACTTACCGCAGGGGCGGCGGACTGTAGAAACCACAAAGTCGCCCGGTTTTAAACCTGTACTGTTCTGGCCGACCTCTTCGACGACGCCGAAATTTTCGTGACCCAGAATCAGAAATTCATCGCCAGGCGGCGACTCCCCGTAGTTCCCTTCGTAAATATCTGCGTCCGTCCCACAGAGACCTGTGCGAATGACACGAACCTTCACTTCATGGTCCTGCCGCACCGGTTCAGGGACCTCGCGCATCTGGATGCTGCCTTTCACATGTGGTTTTACGGTGAGCGCTTTCATCAACTTCCATTTTATGTCAGATCGTGTGGCCGATTGTCTGTTTTTGGGATAATTCCTTAAACTGAGCGCAATGAGAAAATCTGCGGGTCATTATTCTTGTCGCGAAGCTCTTTCCTGTGCCAGAATACGAATGTCGGCCTTCGTTCGCCTACAAGCTGTTGACTTCGGACGAGGCGAGGTTTTTATGCGGGAGAAATCGTGCATCCGGATCTGAAGATCTTAATCGAACTCCAGCAAGTTGATCGGAACATTTCTGAACTCACTTCCAAAATTGATTCATCTCCTCACGAAATCCAGGCACTTAAGGAACAATTGCACGAGTTTACCCGGACTCTGGATGAACGCAAAGCGCGCCTGAGCGCCAATCAGAAGGAGCGCCGCGATCTTGAAGGCGATCTTCAGACCATCCGCGCAAAAATCTCCAGGCATAAGGATCAGCTTTACGAAGTGAAGACCAACGAGCAATACCGCGCCATGCTGAAGGAAATTGAGGGTGAGGAAGAAAATATTCGCAAGGTGGAAGACCGCATCCTGGAGAAGATGGTTGAGGCTGAGCAGATTGATAAATTAATTCGCGAGGCCTCAGGCCGTCTGGATTCTGAAAAAGCGCGCGTTCAAAATGAGATCGCCCGGCTCGAAGCCTTGCGGCGAGAGTCGGAGCAGGCGCGCAGCCAGTTGCAGGCCCGGCGCCAAGAACTGGCCGGGTCACTTAGCGGAGAGACGCTGGGACTTTATGAAAAATTGCGCAAGGCGCGCAACGGCATGGCGCTGGCGGAAGTCCGTGATGGGCTGTGTACAGGATGTCATGTGCGGCTGCGTCCTCAGGCTTATAACGATGTTCGTTCAAGCGACCTGCTGTTGACCTGCGAAACTTGCAGCCGCATCCTCTATTACATTCCCCACCCTGAAAGCGCAGCGGGAGATGAAATGACTGCCGACCAGCGAGCCGCCCTTCAGAATTAGCCTCCCTCATGTCGCAGCCTTCCAATTCCGAGATGCTGATCGTTCATATTGATGGAGCTTCTCGTGGCAATCCCGGTCCTGCAGCTTATGCCGCAATTATCAGAACGGAAGCTGGAGAGCCCATTGCGTCTCTTTCAAGAGCGCTGGGAAAAACGACCAACAATTTTGCTGAATATCAGGCACTGGTCGCGGCGCTGGAGTTTCTGGCTGAACATCGCTATCGCCGGGCGAAGGTCTTCAGCGACTCCGAACTGCTTGTGCGCCAGATTCAGGGGACTTATAAAGTTAACAGTGAAGATTTAAGGCCTTTGTATGAGCGCGCCCGAAAAATCATCCGCCAGCTCGAGAGTTTTTCCATCGTTTATGTGCCTCGAGAGAAAAACCGCGAAGCAGATCGGTTGGCAAATGAGACACTGAATTCGGCTGGAGGGTATCCGCGGAGCTTCGCTCACCGCGAATCGGTAGAAGGCCAAGAACGGAAAGCTGAGAAAATGGCAGAGGCTTTGAAAGTGAGACCCCTCACGACGCTGACCGACGAGGAGCGCATGTTCCAGGCAGCGGCTTACGAGTTCGCTGTCAAGGAAATTGGGCCGCACGTCCGTAAGATGGATGAAGAAAGCCTCTTCAGGAAGGACCTTCTGGACCAGTTTTTTGCCCAGGGCTTTATGGGCATCGGCATTCCGGAAGAGTACGGCGGCAGCGGCGGAAGTTTCTTCATGAGTGTGCTGGCCATCGAAGAGTTTGCCCGTGTTGATGCTTCGGCCTCAGTCATCATCGATGTACAGAACACGCTGGTCTCGAACGCCCTGCTGCGCTGGGGAAATGACGAGCAGAAGCGGAAGTATTTGCCGCGCCTGGCGCGGGATACGGTGGGCTCCTATGCGCTTTCGGAACCACAGTCAGGCAGCGATGCCTTTGGGCTCGAGACTCGGGCTCAGGAAAAAGGCGACCACTATGTTTTGAATGGGCGGAAGCTGTGGATCACCAATGCGAAAGAAGCGGGCCTTTTCATCGTCTTTGCCACCGTCAATCGTGAACTGGGATACAAAGGCATTACCGCATTTCTCGTGGAGCGCGACGCTCCGGGTTTCTCGGTGGGGAAGAAGGAGGATAAGCTTGGCATCCGCGCTTCTTCCACATGCGAGTTGATCCTGGATGATTGTCTTGTGCCTAAGGCCAATGTTTTGGGAGAAGTGGGCAAGGGCTATAAAGTCGCGATTGAGACGCTCAATGAGGGCCGTATCGGCATCGGGGCGCAGATGGTGGGGATTGCCCGCGGAGCGCTCGATCATGCCATTGCTTACGCGCAGCAGCGCAAGCAATTTGGCAAGCCTATTGCCGAATTTCAGGCTATTCAATTCCAGATTGCGCGGCTCGCCACTGATATCGAAGCGGCACGCTTATTGACCTACAACGCCGCCCGGCTTAAAGACACCGGTCAACCGTTCACAAAGGAAGCAGCCATGGCGAAGTATTTTGCTTCACAGGTTGCCGAGCGCGTGGCTTCGGAATGCATTGAGATTTTCGGAGGGTATGGCTTCACCAAGGACTATCCGGCCGAGAAATATCTGCGCGACGCCAAAATCGGGAAGATTTATGAGGGCACGTCGTTCATGCAGCTTCAGACCATTGCCAAGCTTGTTCTTGGAGGTTCGTGAGAGAGCGATGTCCCTTGACGGCTGCTATTTGAAATCTGAAATTTACATTGGCTATCGTCGGGCCACTCTCTCCGCGCTGAATAAGGGTGAAGTGTTCAGGCAGCGAAGCGCACACGGGAGCGCTATCGCGTGGTCCGCAAACGCTGAAGTTGTGAGCGTACCTGGCCGGCATCTGGGGCATCCGGTGCAAGCCTCAGATAGGTTTCAAGTTCACGTCGGGCTGGCGCGGCTTGCCCCGCACCCTCATACGCCAAAGCCAATTCGTGATGGGCGGCGGGTGAGTCCGGCTTGACTCGCAGAGATTGTTCGCAGGCCGCAATGGCTGCGTAGAAGTCACTTTTCATTCGCAGCGCTTCAGAGAGTGCGATGTAAGCTTCCGCATCGTGAGGTTTCAGTCGCAGGTAGTCGTAATAGTTCTGGATAGCGCCTGAGAAATCGCCCGACTGCTTCAGCGCGTTGGCCAAAGCCAGGCGGATGGGTGCATTCTCCGCATCGGAGCGCAGGGCTTCACGAAACTCACCGATGGCCTTGCTGGTTTTTCCTTCGCGCAGCCAGGCTCCAGCCAGGGCCTGGTGAGCGGAGGCCAGATAAGGCGTCACTTTCAAGGCAGCTTGAGCCTCGGAGATTGCCTTTTCATACTGCCCGGAGTGTAGATACACATCCGCGAGCCTCACGTGAGCCTCAGACCAGTCAGGACGTTGCTTCAGCGCCTGCTCAATCGCGATCCGCGCGCCATCCCAATCACCGGATCGCTCAAGTGCCTGACCCAAATCGAGCTCGCCCTCTGCGTTGCGAGGCTCCAGCAGAAGCGCGGCATGGTAAGCCTCCGCCGCTCCCTTCGAGTCGCCTTCCTTCGTCAATAGTTCTCCCAATCTGCGGAAGTAGCCTGAGTTCTGGGGCGCCAGCCGCGTTGCCGCACGGCCTTCAATGACGGCATCCTTCAAGTCGCCGTTCTGTGCCAGGGCGTCCGCCAGGCGTTCATGGAGGCTCGCGTCGTCGGGCCGGACGCGCAATGCGTCACGGTAAGTGGGCACCGCCAATGCAAAGTTCTTTTCCTGAACCAGCAGGTCTCCGAGGGCCTCCAGCGGTCCCGGGGTATCCGGACGGAGTTCAACCGCCTTTTGCAGTTCCTTTTCCGCTTCATGGATCTTACCCAGGCTCTTGAAAGTCATGGCCAGGCGGTAGTGCACCTCGAAATTCTTGGGCTCAAAAATCAGGGCCTGGCGGTATTCTTCAGCCGCCTTGGCAAGATTGCCCGCGGAGGCGTAGGCATTGGCCAGATCGACGTAAGCCTCAGGATCGCGCGGGCGAAGGCTGACTTCTTCCTGATAGTGCTGAATGAAGCTGGTCATGTTTTGGGAAGTGTCGATTGCCTCGGCTAGGTTGCGTCGATAGTCCGCATCTTTGGGAGCCATCTGCACGGCTTTTTTCAGTTCGAGGATAGCTCCCTTCAGATCGCCGGTCTCGCGCAGCATCAAACCCAATTGTTCGTGCAGGTTTGGGTTCTCAGGTCCCAGCCGGACCGCTTCCTGATACTCCGCGACGGAGCCCGGACTATTGCCTGCAGCGAGATAGGTGGAAGCAAGCGCCTCATGGGCAAGAAGGTAATCGGGCCGCAGGCGGATGGCATGACGGAACGCCCGGATGGCGTCCGCATAATCCCCGGCTTTTCGATAAGCCAGAGCGAGCGAATAGTAAAAGACGGGTTGATCAGGCCGGAATTCAATCGCCAGTTTGTATTCCTCGATGGCATGTACAAAATCCCCGGAGGTGAACAGGGCATTCGCCAGACCCATGTGCAGATCTGCATCATTCGGACGGAATTGCATGGCGTCGCGATATTCGTCTTCGGCTTCGCCAGTCTCGCCCCCTTGAATCAGAGCGGTGGCCAATCCGGCGTGAAAACTGGCGTTGTCTGGGGCGAGTTGAAGCGCCTTACGCCACTGTTCAATGGCTGCTCGGATTTTGCCAGACTGCTGGAGCGCGTTGGCCTCTGCAGCATAAGCCTCAGCGTTCTTCGGGTCTAACTGTAGAGCTTGACCATACTCAGCAAAAGCCTTCTCAAACTGCTGTGCCGCAACGTAAGCATTACCCAAGTGAATATGGTTCTCAGCCCGTTGCGGGTGAAGCTTGACCGCAGCCTGGTAATCTCTGATGGCCTGTCGGACCTCGCCCTGCGCAAGTTCAAGCGCGCCCAGATTAAGATAAACGTTGGGAAGATTCGCGTTCAGTCGGGCGGCTTCGCGGTATTCGTAAATGGCCTGTGGAATCTGGTTCAAACCTACGTAAGCGTTGGCTAAATCATAGTGCGCGGCGGCGTCGCCGGGTCGCAGGGCCAAAGCGCGGCGGTAAGCCTCGGCGGCCTCACCCCACTTTTGCTCACGAGCCAGCCTGTTTCCCTGCTTCACCAGCCCCGCGACGGTGGCAGGCTCGCCTTCGGTTGAGGCTATGGGGGGAGCGGTCTGAATAAGGTTTGTGCTCTGGTTGCCGGCGAGTCCGAACGGGCCAGCAGCCCGAGCCGTGGTTTGCGAGAGGGAGGGTAAACAAATGAATAGAAAAGTAAGGATAGCCTGCAGGCAGTATCTCGCCATGGCCTTTATCATGGACTGCCCCCTGCATATAAGAATACACCCAGTGAGCAAGGCCATCTAGCGCGTTGAGTTCTGCTCAAGTTGCTGAATGGCCCCCATCGATCCACCGGCGTTCTGTCGCATCCGCTTTCGCGCGCCTCGCGCAGCGCCGGAAGCGAAATGCGGCCTTCGGAGTCCGCGTCCACACCATTGAAGAAACGGGGATTGACGCTCTCCGGCAAAGGATGCGCGACCCATTTTTCTCCGCCCCATTCGTTGGGTGCGTGGTCGCCAAGCGTCAGTGAGGCATTTCAGAATGCCTTCAACTTCTCCTTTTGGGTTCCGGCTATGCCGAGTTAGGGAAAAAATAAGGCTACTTTGTGGAACGAAGAGGGTTGCATGTCTTGTTCGTAAGAGGCACATCTTGCCTTCTTCAGCGCCTGCCGTGGCCGCCGCTCGATGCACCGTGAAAGCCGCCCCCACCATGATATCCTCCTCCCCCAGTGCTACGGGAAAAGCCGCCCGACGAGGGCCGTGAATAGCTGCGGGAGGAATAGCCGCGATAGCCGCCATAACCTGATGAGCGCTCGTTCACGATAGGCTTGTTAATTTCGAGAGGCGGTTTCTGGTAAGAGCCGCGGCTGGCCCATCCCCAACCCGACGAGCGGGAAGGGGATTGCCAGCCCCGATTGCCGGATTGCGGGCGCGATGTGGAAAAACCTGTTCCACTCCTCTCAAAAGATTGCCGGGGCTGGGGCCTGAAGGTCTGCCAGCCCGAACGGGCCCCGTGAGTAGGTGAGTCCCCTGGGGAGGAACGGAATGAATTTTGTGGAAATGTTCGCATGCCCTGATTCGCCGGGGTAAACGACCGTGTGCGGTACTCAGGCCGGTTGCCGGAGCCGGCATTCTGACTTGAGCTAAAACTGCGCCAGCCTGCGCGACCGGATTCTGCGGGGGCATTGCGGAATACTCCTCGGTTGTCCTGGTAGATTCGAGTTCCGGAATTGGGCAAAGCTCCTTGCCGAACGGATGGGTTCGAGGAGACGCGGCCCGAGGGAGAGTCCCCGAAGGTGCGCCAGCCCTGACGAGCCTGCTGATCGTTTGAAAATGCTGGCCGGTTGCCATTCCTTTGAAAGGAATTTCCAGCCTGCCGTTGAGAAGCTGGTTGTGAAGTATTGGAGGACCCGGCTCCAAGACGGCGCCAGCCTTGCTGTGTCACTTGCTGGTTGCCTGAAGAAGATGAGGCGCGTGGAGCGTTATTGGATTGAAACCGCGATGCAGGATCTGTTCTCCCATTCGTCATACTGCGAGCATCGATTGCGCCCGGACGGTTGTTCTGGATCATTTTCTGAACGCTGGCCACCTGCTCGTTGAACGGTCGGGGGCCTGCAGGCGGCTGATGAGTGGTGAAGAAGCGGCGATTGCTGACGGCACTCGACGGGATGGCGCCCCGGCTCACAGTTCTTGTCGTGGGACGAAGGCTGGACCGCGTGGGAACTACTGGAACATGCCCGGCAACGAACTGCGCCTGACGAAACTGAGCTTCGGTGACGGTTGTCCGCCGCACGTGAAGCACGTTGCCCGCCGCGAACTGTTGTGACGGTACCGTTACAATTGCGCGTCGCACGCGCGCATTCACCATCGCAGCCTGCAGATTGGAATAGACGGGCCGTCCCCTGCCTGCCAGCGGTGCCATATATCCGACGTTTCTGATGTTCGTAATGTTTGTAACATTGCGAACATTGGTGATGTTGACGACGTTGAACCCTCCGCGGTATCCCCACCAGCGATAGAAAGGGTCACAGGGCCCGACCGGCAGCCAGCCGATCGATCCAAAGCCAAAGCTGAGGCCGAAATGGAACCCTCCGCCGAATCCGAAGCCAAAGAAGGAAACATAGGCTGGCGCCCAGATGGGACGATAGGCTGGAAACACCGGGCCCGGCCACCAGCACCAGGAATTGCCATAGAAAAACCAACGGCCGTAGTGATAAGGCGCCCAGCCCCAGGGCTCATACGAGACCCAAGTCCATCCCCAATAAGGCTCCCAGACCCATCGGCCATCGTAGTAAGGAACCCATCCGGCGTTGACGTAAGGAGTCCAGCACCAGTCGTAACCGGGAACATAGACCCAGTGGCCGTAGGCATCCAAATCTTCAGCGCCCGTGTAATAGTGATTGGCATATTGCCAACTTCGCGCGTTTTCGATGAGGTTATCGCGCTGATCGTTCCATTTGTCCCAATCATCGCGGCCTGGCGCTTCGACGATCTGGTACTGAGGGTTGTCCGTACCCTCTACGGTCATCATCTCGTTTTTGTTGAGGTTTGCGCTCCCTTGAGGTGTCGATATCTGGGCGCGCCCTTTTCTAACCGTAATCTTGGTTTGCGATTCTGAATCGACCTCAATGCGATAAACGCCTGGCTCGAGGGGATGGATGGCTACATTCGGCGTATCGATTTCAACATTCCCCTCTGCGCCTTTCAGAACGGTATAATCCGCCAGGCCTTGCGCGATCTGCACCTGAATATGATTCTGTGAAAGGTCGGCGATCTTGGCGTCGGTTTGCGAACCAAGCCGGAGGATGTCTGCAAAATCAAGCTGCAATTCAGACCTGGAGTCCTGGCCCGTTGAAACCTTGTCGCCAGCAACGACCGGCGCGTTTACGGTTGCCGCAACCCAATCGCCTGTATCGCCGCGTTGGGTGGAAACTTGCCCATGAATGAAGCTGATGCGTGCGACACCTGAGTTCGGGGTATCTTCAGCTCGAAGTCTGGGTGTTCCAGGAACGAACAGCACTGCGAACGCAATCAACATCCAAAGTCGATTCTTCATAGGGCACCTCCGAGGGAGCCACAGGTGCGGCGCCTCTCATCGGCAGTAAATGGCACGCCAAGTGCCATTCCGAGCTTTCCAGGTAAGTCAATCATCTAGCCTGCTATCAATTACTTACAAGGATTATAAATGTAGTCGATTAACAATGAGTTGACAGTGTCTTGGTGGATTTCAGCCAGGGATGGTCAAATTCAACCGGAACTGGCAGAACGTAGTGTCTTGTCCCGTTTAATGACTTAGAGTGGTGGCAGATCATCACCGCACTCACTCCGCCCTTTGCCCCTCCTCGGGAAGGAGGGCAATGCCCCTGCTTGATTAAGGAGGGGGAGGCGGTGGTTGTTGTAAAGAGTTGGCTGGGGCGGAAGGCTCGTTAGAAAGAATTTACACTTTGCCACGCTTTGAGGATTTACTTCGGAATGAGAGTTTTTCATCAGCCAGTCAGGCTAGGCAAAAACGATTCATCCCGCGCGTGAGCGGGGAAGTGAGACCTTAGGGGTGGTGTAAAGCGTGTGCATCCACACTGTGTTTCTCAGCAGCCTCGGCCATCCTGAGCGCAGTAGCGGCTTTGGAATAATGCGGATTTAGCGTCAGTGCTTGCTGAAACTTTGGAATCGCATCCGTGTACTTGCCTTCGCTGGCAAGCACCAGCCCCCAATTGAAGAAAGCTTCCACGTATCGTGGATTGTCAATGGTGGCTCGTTCAAAAAGTGCCTGAGCCTCTGCGTTTCTTCCCTCTTTTCCGTAAAGCACCCCCAGGTTGTTTTCTGCCAGAGCGTTGCCGGGTTCTTGTTGCAGGGCCGCTTTAAATTCCCGCTCTGCATCCACGAGACGCCCGTTCCTCATATAGCAGATGCCAAGCTGATTTCGAGCTTTACCGAAGGAGGCATCTTCCCGCACGGCCTCTTCAAGCTCGGCCTGCTCCTTGGCAAAGTCGCCCTGGCGAGCCAGGACAAGCGCCAGATTGTAGTGTAGCTGGGGATCCTGAGGCGCCAATTCCAAAGCGGCCCGGTATGCCTCAACCGCCTCGTTGAGTTGCCCCGCCGCAAAATACGCATTTCCCTGGCTGCTGAGCACGCCAGCCTTCGTCTTAGAAGCCTGGGATTGTTTAATTTGTTGAAAGGCAGCGAGATTCTGCTTCTCAGCCTGCGTTTGCTTCACTTTGGCAAGCACCAGACCGAGCTCGTAAAGCACTTCTGGCGCATTCGAATTCAACTTCTTCGCATCCTCCAGTTGTTGTAATGCCTCGCCCGTGCGTCCCAAATGCTCGAGCGCGACCCCCAAGTTGTAATGGGTCTGATAGCTTTCAGGATCAAGCCTGACGGCCTTTTGAAGAATTTCAATGGCATCGGCATAGCGTCCAAGGTCTTTATAAGCCTCGCCCAGAATGGCGTAACCTGAAGCATCCTGTGGCTGGCGCTGTAAATATTGCTGAAGATAAGGCACCGCCTGCCGGACCTGATTAAGGATGATCAGCGCCTTGGCAAGCGAAAGGCGCGCCTCATCATTACGGGGATCGAGGCTCAGCGTCCGTTGATACTCGCGCGCCGCGTCCACGTAGGAGTGGTCTTGCGCGTAGGCGTTTGCGAGATCAAAATGGAGCGCGGCCGATCGCGGTTGATTCGCAATCAGTTGATGGAAGACGCTGATCGAGCTTTTATAATCCTTGTTTCGCGCGTAAGCTGTAGCGAGTTCGAGCCTGATTTGGTCCTGCAGTTGGGGATTTGACGGCATGAGAGCAAGAGCCTGCTTGAAATAGTAGATGGAGGATCCGTAACGCCGTTCGGCACGTAAGGCCTCAGCAAGATGAAGAGCCGCTTTGCCCGAGTGGGGATCACTTCGCAGGGCGCGTGCAAATGCACGGATGGCGGCAGGGTCGTCTCTGAGCGCGTGCAGGCACATGCCCAGGGCATCGTAGGCTTCGGCATCATGCGGTTGTTCATCAACCGTCGCCTGAAATTCTTTGGCGGCAGCCTTAAAATTTTGTCGCCGCATGAGCACCAAACCCAGGTTGAAATGAGCTTGCCAGGAGTTGGGATCATGGTCCAGGGCCGCCCGAAATGATTCCGCGGCGCAATCCAAATTGCCCACATGGACATATTCCGTACCAAGCGCGTTGTAAGTTTCGGCGGAAGGATGCAGGCTCGCTTGCTGAAGAAGCTGATGGAGTCGACTGCCCGGGGGACTTACTGAAACGCAATTGGAAGGTAACTGGGCTGCAGACATACTCGAAGAGGGAAAAGAAGAACAAACATAGGGGAGTTCCCGGCCGCTCAACAGCATGGTCAGCAGAAGAATGGATGATTTCAAGATGAATCTGGAGCGGTGTCGCATGCCTGGTTTTTCCGCCACTCTTTTTATAATAAAGTTGTTTCTTCTGTTTCGCGAAGGGTTTCATCATCGCAAGGCATCTGGCAAATTCCTCAACAGTTGATCTTGCGCGGGGGATTGGAGGATGCTTTGATCTTCTTTTGCTGCGCGAGCACGCTCGCAGCCTGTTGAGGCTGGCCGATAAAGGTGTAGATTTTTGCCAGTTCGGTGTAAGCCTTTGAATAATCCGGCTTCAGTTCGACTTCCGATTTCAGGTCGCAATCGCTCTTGCTTGGCGCCTTGATTGGTTAGCAACTCGGCCTGAACTGAGGATGATTACTGTTTAATGTTTAAGAATGTCCTAGTTCGTCAATCTTGACAAAGGACGCGCACTCAAGGTATCAACTTAAAGCGTTCATCTGCGCGGTGAAAATCACGAACGAGAGTTAGCAGAGTCCGTGCGGAAGGCAGCGCACATTTTTTTCGACCCAATCTGTGACTCCATGATGCAGGTCTGGATTTTTTAAGGAGCAGGATGACTGCTTGGAGTCTGAGCAACGTAGCAGGGCGGCGAGATGCGGCCTTGTTTGTAGAGAGCGAGGGGGAATGCTGTGGGCTCAGGCGCAATTTCAGGGGCCGGTTGGCTTGTCCACCAGTTCGGCAAGCCGCTCACACTGAATACCAGCCAACGTCGTGAGCGTCTGCTGGCTGAAGTGCGAATTTGTTTAGCGGCGGGCTCCCTGATAGCGGTTCGATTCGATCCGTATCTGATCCATCAAAATATCCTCCAGACGCATGCCCTCCTGGTTGCTTACCTTCTTTATAGCCTTGCCACACTGATCGTCATCAGAAGCCGGCGTGAGGTGGATTCCACAGTTTTGCTCAGCGTCTATATGATGGACCTGTTCTGGCCTGCGCTTCTCTCGCTGGTCACATCGGGTCCAGGAAGCTACTTCTTTTTGCTCTATGTATTTGCTCTAGTGGCTGCGGCTTACCGCTGGGGTTTCAGAGAGACGCTGGCAACAGCCTTTTTTAGCGTTTTCTTTTTTACCCTGGTCACAGTGATGGCGAGTTCGACGTGGAGGCATTACATTCACGTGCCCTTGTTCGGGCTTACGCTTGGAAGTTATATCACACGTGCCATGAACCTCATGATGCTGGGAGGATTCCTGGGTTTTCTGGCGGAAAAAGAAAAGCAGCTTCAGACGCAAACTTTGACGGTGGGGCATATTCTCCGGAAGATTACTCCCGAATTTGGGCTCCGGGAAACGTTGAATGCTGTGCTGCGCGCGATGTCGGATCTTTTTGATGTGGACCATATCCTCGTTACCCTGAAGGAGGTTGATTCTGATCGGGGCTTCTTCTGGGAGATCAAGCCTAGCCGTGAAAATTTGAAGACCTTTCGCTTTGATGAGATGGGGCCACCGGCCATAGATCGATACTTCTTTGAAATGCACGGTCAGGCCTGGTATTTCCGACGGCCTCGGGGTGAAGGGGCGGCTCGTTCCCTGATCTTGAGTCATGAGGGAGATTATCTGCGTCAGGTCCCAGGCGTTCCGGAAGCGTTTCTCGCCGAGCATGATTTCAAGTCGATCATGGCAGTATCCTTCATGTTGGGGAGTGAATGGTGTGGTCGCCTTTTCTTGTTTGATCCTCGCGGCGTTATGGACTGCGAAGCGGAATTGCAGTTTCTTCAGGCGCTGACCCGCGAGGTGGCTCCAGCGGTCTATAGTGTCTACCTGCTGCGTCGGTTGCGATCCCGAACTCGCGCAGCAGAGCGTATACGAATGGCCAATGAACTGCATGACGGCGTGATCCAATCGCTGAGCGCTTTGGAAATGCGAGTCAGCCTCCTGGTCCGTCAGATCCCGGCTGAAAACTCGACTCTCGGGAAGGAACTTAGGGAAATTCAACAGATTTTGTGTCAGGAAATCTTCAATGTGCGGGAGATTATGCAACAGTTCAGGTGCTGGAACATCAGCCCACAGCAACTCCTGAATTCAGTTGCTGATTTGGTGGATAAATTTCAGAGGGAAACTGGTATCAAAGCCAATTTTATCTCAGAATCTGAAAATGTTAAGCTTCCGCCGCGCGTTTGTCGTGAGGTAGCTCTGATCGTCCAGGAGGCGCTCATTAATGTGCGGAAACATAGCGGAGCACGTAATGTGCTGGTGAAGCTTAGTGCGGAACGCGATCTCTATAAGCTGATTATTGAAGATGATGGAAAGGGTTTTGCGCTCCCGGTTCAACTTTCTGCGGTGGGCGTTGGAGCTATTCAAAATGGACCGCGAGTTCTGAAAGACCGCGTCCATTCCATTCACGGAGAACTGGCCATTGAGTCTTTTCCAGGGCGGGGGGCTCGGTTGGAGATTCGCTTTCCCCAAAGGGCTTACGGGTAACTTTGCGCGCGATGATTAATATTCTGATCGCAGACGATCATCCGATTTTCAGAGATGGCCTGAAGAGAGTGCTGGAGGCGGAGCCGGAGTTCCGAGTTGTCGGCGAGGCTGCCAATGGAACGGAAGCCGTAAATCTAGCCCGGCAACTTAACCCCGATGTGCTCCTGCTCGATCTCGTTATGCCACAGAGTTCGGGGATTGAAGCCCTGCGCGAATTGTCAAACTTGCCCTCGCCAGTTCGCACGATCGTACTAACGGCGGAGATCAGCAAGTCGCAAATTATTGAAGCCATTCAGTTGGGCGCGCGGGGAGTTGTCCTAAAAGGCTCCACTTCAAAGCTGCTCATTGAGAGTATTCGAAGCGTTATGGAAGGACAGTTCTGGGTGGGTCAGGAGAATGTTTCGGACTTGGTGCAGGTGCTCCGGCGCCTCCTCCCCCACCCGGGGGAGAAAGCGCAAAAACAGAAATTCGGCCTCACCCCGCGGGAGCTTCAGATTATCACCGTGATCGTGGCTGGATATTCAAATAAGGAGATTGCGCTAAAGTACTCGCTCAGCGAGCAAACCGTGAAGCACCATATTACGAATATTCTGGACAAGCTGGGCGTTTCGAACCGCCTTGAAATCGCCCTCTTCGCGGTTAATCATCGCTTGATTGATGATCTCTGAACGGCCTGCCAACCCGAGGGTCTAAGGGATGTGGCACCAGATGGTATCATTGGCATGGCACTGCGGGGCCATTGCCAGGATGTTGGAATCTCGTAAACTTGATGATGCCTGCAAAGGATCATGAGGGCGTTTTCTGAAGCGGCGCTGTCCGCGGCACTGAAAGATCGAGGGTGAGAACATCGGCACTGCGCGAGAGGCTGTTCCGATAATTTGCAAGCCTTATCAGGAAAGGTGGGGGGTATTGCGGGACCTGCGCCGGGACGGGGGAGCCTACTATTTTAAGGGGTGGGGCGTATACCTTCCGGCGAGAAGCAATATGGGGTCTGCGGGCGAGTGAATACACCCAAAGGGGTGAGAATCGTCCGTGACTCAGAGGGCGGAGCTGCGTCTCTCCTTCACCAATTGCGCTCAGTTTAAACCTCGCAAGGCATTCCGAGATTTAGTGATTCCAGCAAATCCTATCGTTCTGGCGTCAGCCGTTCGGCTTCGCTCAAGATCAAGATTAAGTTCGGCGAGGTGAAAGAATGGCAGGCGCAAGACTGTACCTGTCATGATGAGTAATCGTAAGCCTCTCGTAACGATGCCAACTCCCATGATGAGGCAGGGCATCGCACTAGAGCCCTCAAACAGTTGTGGATTGGCCGCAGGATGGTGAATTGCTAGCGGGCGTTCAAATGAATATTGACTTCACGCAGCGGAGAGGGCTTCGGTGGGCAGGCAGCGATCAAGTTTGAGGGAAACCAAAACAACCGATGGAAGCCCTGACACGCCAGATTTTCCGCCACGGGCAAAGCGCTTTGTCATTCTTTTGCCGTTCCGCTATCGGAAAGCTGGTGAGACGCAATGGCACGAAGGAACGATTCTGAATATGAGCGGGACGGGCGTTCTCTTTCAGGGGGATGAATTGCTCGAACTTAAAACGGAGGTTGAAATCAGGTTGGTAATGCCGGCTCCCGCAAAGAAGGAAAGGCCGGCGGAAATAGTTTGTTATGGAAATGTTGTTCGCGCGATCCCGGTCGCGGGGTCAGATTCCGCCTCTTTTATCGCTGTTTCGTTGAGAAGATATCAATTCGTTCGAAGGCCGCGGTAAGCCTGAGATCGTCGAGGCGAAGTTATGGGAGGAGAAGATATCCAGGTTTCGGTCGAAGATGCGGGTCGAAGCGCGAATAAGGCTGGGAACAGGAAGATCAACCTGGCCTTGCTTACAGTTTCGCTGGGCGCAACCGCATTTACCTTTGCGAGTTTTTGGACGGCGACGGCGCGGGTGTGGTTTCACGAGGAGGCTTATTCCTACGGAATACTTGTCCCGATCGTGTCAGCGTATCTTCTCTGGAGGCGCCGCTGGGAGCTCATTGCTCTCCCCAGGGTCCCTTGGACTTTTGGGGTTGCTTGGGTTGCTCTGGGCTGTGTGTTACGGGTGCTGGGCGAGCGCGGCGACATCTTGTGCGTGTCTGGCATGGGATTCATCCTGGTTCTGATTGGCGCTGTGGCGTTTCTTGGGGGTAAAGCGCACGCTCGTATCGTCGCAATGCCTCTAGTTTTCCTGATCTTCATGGTTCCCCTGCCATCCTATGCTTTGGCGATGTTTTCCTGGCAGTTGCAAACCGGGGCAACGACCTTTTCGGCGGATCTTCTCCGCCGATTGGGAATTTTGGTTTTTCAGGATGGCAATTATTTGGTTTTACCGGGCTACACCTTAGCCGTCAAGGAGGCTTGCAGCGGAACACGATATGTCTTCGCACTGCTGGCTTTGGCGGGAGTATTGGGTTTTTCAGCCCGATGCCATTGGATGTTACGCTTGGTTTTACTGTTTCTGGCGCCGGTTATCGCCCTGTTGCTGAATGTTCTTCGGATTGTCGGAACAGGATTTGCAGCTTCTCTTTGGGGCGCACAAGCTGCCCGAGGACTGCTTCACGCGACATGGGCAATCGTCCTGTTTCTGTTGGGAACAGCTCTCCTCCTGGGTGCTCGTAACCTATTGCAATGGCTCGCTTCGAGATCCGCATCGCCATCTTACTAGGGCTGATGGTTGGCACGCTCGTGACGGTTGAATCAGCTATGCGGGCGAAGGCTCGCCGTATGAAGGAAGTATCTTGGGACCATGTGCCTTATCAACTTGGGCAGTGGAAGGGAGAAGATACTCAATTTAATCCGGTTTATGGATTTGATCCGGCGGATTCTTCGTTGTTGCGCATCTATCGAACGGCTCGTACGGATTCTGTCATTGTTGTTTATGTTGGATTTCATCGTGACCTTCTTACCGGCTTGGACATGCATAGCCCTGACCTCTGCTATCCTGCACAGGGATGGGCCCTGATTTCCCAAAAAACCTCCGAAATCGGGCTCTTCAGAAGCGCAGCGCTGCGAGTAAATCAGATTGTGGTCAGTAAGGATGGAGAGTTCAGGCTTGTGGCCTGGTGGTATCAGTCAGGCTCGCATGATTTCCAGGGAAGGATTCGTCAAGTTTACAGAATGATGTTCCTGGCCATGTTTAACGGGCGCACGGACGGCGATATTGTGCGGCTGGAAGTGCCATTCCGAAATCGTGATGACGAACCGAAAGCTGATGAAAGGCTGTTAAAGTTCACTGCTCTTCTGTTTCCGGCGCTAGACAGGGCTCTTCCGAGGTAGTCTTAAGAAGTGACGAAAATATTTCACACTTTAGATCCTTTATTGAGGTGAGCCGCTTAAGTAGGTAAGAGAGCTACAAAATATTCCCATACCTCGGAATAGTGGAGTGCCGGACTTATCAGCAACCTGTAAGGCGAAAGAAAGACAACCCATCAATTTCAGTCTACCAAGGGAGGTGCACTATGAATCTCCGACGTTTTTTCCTCATCAGCATGGCCTTGTGCATGTTGATTCCTGTAACAGCGGTTGCGGATGGACTTATTGATTTCACCATTCCAACCAGCACTGCTGGTTCACTGTCGTATTCCGGAGGGAGTAATTCTCTCATCGGTTCAGGGATTACGGTCAGCGGCGTTCTGGGTGTTTTGTCGCCATCCCGGTCCGGTGTTGGAGAATCCATTACGAACGGCTCCCTAAACTTCATGAGTGGACCCAGCGTGGGTTCGTGGAAATGGGGAGCAGGAGGCACGATTTCCGTGATGGGCGAGATTCCGAGTCTGGGCCTTGCCAACAACTCTGTCTTGCTGAGTGGGACCTTTACCAGCGCTTCCTTGTCGCCGCTGTCACCCACGCTGGCAAAAATCGTCCTCGCAGGGTTCTCCGGCGTCGAAAATCCAAATTTGTTGAGCTTCTACGGTTACTCGCCAGGGTCACCCTTTATTGGCAGCTTGATTTTGAGCCCTGCCATAGGGTTGTGGCCCCTGGGGGGAAAGCCATTCAGCGCGAAAGGCTTCGTGGGAGGGACGATCCTGACTTCGCCTGATCCTGCTCCTGTGCCCATTCCTTCTTCTCTCCTCCTGTTTGTCGTCGCCCTCTTCGGCCTGGCGCTCGCGGCCAAATTCAGGATTATCAAGTCCCCCTTCTAAAAAGCTGACGCGTTTCAGTCGAGCTCTTCCACCCGGGGAAGGATAAAGTGAACCCATCCCTGCGTGGGAGTCGTGTACCGGAGTGTAAGAATGCGGGGTGTTGGCTACTTGCAGCTGATTAAAACCAGCCTACCGAATAAGGAAGCGGCTTCGTTTCTGCAGGAGTGCCACGTCAACGGGAGGTTCGGATTATGACAGGGCGTGTATTGATTCAATGGATCTTGCTACCGGTGATGCTGGGTTTGGTGAGCTTCGGTTGCTCGCGCGATCCGAATGCAAGGAAGCAGGAATTCCTTCAAAGCGGCATGCAGTACTTCAAGAGTGGGAAGTACCGTGAGGCGTCGATTCAGTTTAAAAACGCGTTGCGTCTGGATCCGCGTTTCGTTGAGGCTGAGTATCAACTGGCCGAATGCTCTTTGCGGCTGGGTTCTCCGCAAGCGGCGTATGTTCACTTGCTTAAGACCGTTGAGCTCGCGCCAAAAAATGATAGGGCTCAACTGGAGTTAGGAAATTTCCTTCTGGCGGCGGGTGAGAATGAGAAGGCCCGGCAAAGAGCGCTTCAGGTGCTTTCTGATGCTCCCGAGAATGCCGATGCTCATTACCTGTTGGCACGGGCTGACCTGGGCTTAAAAAGGGAAGACGAGGCTCTCAAAGAAGCCAGGAAGTCTATTCAATTAATGCCCAGCCGATCGGATTTTTATCTGACTCTAGGCACGATTGAAGCCGATCTTCTGCAATTTACCGCAGCCGAAGAGAGCTTCCGCAAGGCGTTTTCATTGGATTCTCATTCCGCCATGCCACTTACAGCTTTGGGTCATCTCGAGGAGCAGCAACATCAGATTGCCAAAGCCGAGAGAGACTTTTACGAAGCGATCCAAGCTGATCCCCAGAATCTTCTCCCCCGCGCTGCATTGGCGCACTTGTATCTGACGCATGGGCAAAAAGATCAGGCGGAGAGAACTCTGCTCGCGGCAAAAGAGGCTTTGGCGGATCATCCCGAAGCTTACGGGATGTTGGCTGACTTTTATGTCGCTGAGGGGGACCCTCAGAAAGCGGTGATCGAATATGCATCGCTTTACCAGAAGCATCCTGAGGATATGCGGGTTAAGAAGAACTATGTGCAGCTTCTGATCCTTTCCAACCAGTTTGATGAAGCCTCCAAAGTCAACGATGAAATCCTTCGGAAAAATTCTCGCGATGCTGAGGGCCTGGCCTGCCGAGGAAGGATTTTGGTTCGGCAGGGGCATCCTAACGATGCCGTGGAATCGCTCAGGGCCGCCCTTAAGGTTCAACCTGAAAATGCGGAGGCGCACTATGATCTGGGAGTCGCTTTAAGTCAAATCGGATATCTTCACCAGGCTGAGGCCGAGTGGCGGGAAGCCATCCGTCTGCAACCTGACCAGCTCGACGCGATTCAGGCGCTTGCTCTTCTCGCAGCTCGCCAGAATGACGCCGACCAGTTAAAGGAGTGTGCTCAGGCGTTCATCAAGGCTCGTCCACAATCCGCGCAAGGCTACATCTGGCGCGCCGCTGCTAAGTTGGCAGAAGGGAATGTGTCTGGAGCAAAGAGCGACCTCGAACAGGCGATCAGGCTTGCGCCGGAGGAGCCACTGGGTTACGCGGAGATGGGGCAATTCTATAGTTCCCAGGGACGGTTCAGGCTGGCGGAGGGTTTCTTTGAAAAAGCGCTTGGGCGCGATCCTCAGATGGCCGAGGCGTTGGTCGGGCTGGCAAGCGCGTACGTGCGCGAAAAGCGGCTGGACAAGGCTATCGAACGCGTACGTGCTCAGCTTGCCACAGCGCCCGGGCAAAGTTCATATTACCTTCTTTTGAGCCAGCTTTTACTCGAGAAAGGTGAACCGGAGGAGGCGTTGATATCCTTAAAGAAAACCATCGAGCTGGATCCGAACAATGAAGAGGCCTTCCTCTTGCTGAGTCAAACTGAGATGACCCTGGGCATGCAGGATCGGGCCCTCGAGGAATGTGAGCAGGCGGTTCGCCGCAATCCGCGCGATGTGCGAGGTTATCTCCTGCTTGGCATGTTTCAGGAGAAGCTTGGTCGCGCGCAAATGGCAGAAGATTCTTATCGCGAGGCCCTTAAAATCCAGCCCGATAATGGACCGGCGGCCAATAACCTGGCCTACCTTTTGCTCGAACATCTGGGAGATAAGAGGCTGGCGCTTTCACTTGCGCAGACGGCGTGGCATGCCCTACCCCATGATCCACACGTAGCTGATACGCTTGGGTGGGCATACTACAAGAACAGCCTTTATGCCTTAGCCCTTCCCTTGCTCCGTGAGGCGGTTGAGCGGGCACCTCAAAATCCCGCATACCATTACCACTTCGGCTTGACATATCAGAAAACCGGCCAGTCGCTGCGCGCGCAAGCTGAGCTTAAAACTGCTCTGCAAATGAGCCAAGGTAATGCCCAAACGGCTGAAATCCGCAGCGCTTTGGGCAGACGAAATTGAAGAGGCAGGTTGAAACTCTTTAGTTAAAACTATTGCCACATTGGTAATTCGCGCCAGCGCAAGAGGAAAATCGAATAGCACTAGCAGGTGCCAGTTCGATGGTACCTCTGGGCGATTGCCAGTTATCGTAGAGCTGGTAGGATGAATTGACGCGGAAGGATGCCCGATCCCTGAGGGGAAGGATCATAAGGTAAGGGCGTCCCTGGGATCCGCCGAATTGGGTGCTGCCGATGGAGGGGAAAAGCGCGTTGTTAGATAGCGTTCAGATTGAAACCAACTCGGGCGTTCGGGCCCGTGCAAAGCGCTTTTCGCTTCAGATTCCGCTTCGGTATCGCATCAACGGCGATCGGGCATGGCGCGAGGGTCAAAGCGAAAATATCAGCAGTTCAGGGGTATTGTTTCGGAGCGGATCGTGCGCCGAATTGAGTGCGGCAATCGAGATGAGCTTTGTGCTGCCTGTGGAGATTTCAGAAGGCGCCGCAGAGGTGTTTTGTTACGGGAAGATTGTTCGCACTTCACCCTTTGCTGAATGCGAAGATCTCCACCTGCTGGCGGCTCGGATCCTACGTTACCGTTTGCTGAGGCCATGGTCAAAGTGAGTGGTCTTAAAGGTTTTTGATCGTTGGAATTGATGCTCAGTCATTGAAGGGGGGAGGCTCAGTTTCGGAGCCTCGGACAACTGAGCTGGGACTGAGCAGCGTACCCGCAAATTTTCCTCCCCTGAACATTTGAAGTGTGTCGGCTTACAGGAGAAAAGTTGGCCTGTAAGTCAGAGGGCGGAGCTATGTCCTTGACGAACTGCGTTGAAAATCGGTCAAGCTCAGCGTGGCACGCGATCTATACGCGTCACCAGCATGAAAAGACAGTGGCGGAAATTCTCTCCAGCAAAGGGTTTGAAGTTTTCTTTCCGGTATATGCTGCGTTGCATCGATGGAAGGACCGAACCAAAACCGTTTCTCTTCCGCTCTTTCCTTCCTACGTTTTCATTCGGGGAGGTTTAGACCGCCGGCTTCAGATTCTCATGACGCCAGGCATTTGTGAGATCGTAAACATTGCGGGCCAGGCGGCGGTGATCCCTGAGGCAGAGATTGAGGATGTGCGTCGCATGGTCGAGAGCTTTTTGCACGCCGAGCCCCATCCTTTCCTCAAATGTGGCGATCGGGTCAGGATCAAGGCAGGACCTCTTGCCGGTATCGAAGGCATTCTGGTGCGCAAAAAAAACCAGATGCGTCTGGTGCTCTCCGTGGAATTGCTCGCAAAATCGGTGGCGGTTGAGATTGACGCTTCGATGGTCTGAGAGCCGTTAAAGGCGCGGCCGAATTTTCTCAGCGCAGGTCTCGGAGAAACGCTTCTCCGAAGCATTTGGCATGTCAAGAATCGGTGGCATTCATCGGAACACTCTTTTTCTGGCGGCCTCGGATACGGTTTTAATTGCTCTGGGCCTTTGGATAGCGGATCATTTAAGCTCGCTCTGGGCGTCGGGATCGTTCTCATCGGTGTCTGATCCGTTCACGGAGGCGGCACGATGGATGTTGATTTTTCTGGTTTACGGTCTCGCCCTTTACTACAACGAAATTTTCAATCTCCAGGTCACGCGACGGTATAGCGTAGTTTTTATTCGACTTTTGCAATCCTTTGCAATCGCTGCGTTGGCGCTGGGCGCGTTATATTACGTCAGCCCTGAATGCAGCCCCGGGAAGGGAATTGCTGCCCTGGCCATCCCCATCAGCCTCATTCTTATCCTGTCCTGGCATCTGTTTCTCATCAAGCGGGGATCACTCTTGCGTGATGCCGAGCGGGTTCTGATCGTGGGCACTTCAGAAGCCGGCATTTCCCTGGTACGTGAGATTCTCAGGCACCCTGAGCTTAACCTGAAAGTCGTCGGGTTTCTCGATGAGAAGGGCGAAAACTTGGGCAAGTCTTTGGTGAATCCCAGGGTCATCGGAGCCGTCAGCCAACTGGAAGAGATTGTGGAGCGTGAAGAGGTTGATCATGTTGTACTCTCGCTCTCAGAACGGCGCGGCAGCATGCCTTTGCGCGAACTGGTGAGGCTCAAGCTCGCGGGAATTCGCGTTCAGGATACCCCGACGTTTCATGAGGAGATTACCGGGAAGATTCCCCTGGAACATCTCTCGGCAAGCTGGCTGATTCTTTCTGACGGTTTCAAAAAGTCGCGCTCCGTGAAGTCCCTGAAGCGCGCCTTCGATATCTCGGGTGCCTTGATCGGAACCCTTCTGACGTTGCCGATGATGGGCCTAATTGCGGCAGCAATCTGGCTGGAAAGTGGAAGGCCGATTTTTTTTCGGCAGACGCGTGTGGGACTGCGTGGAGTTCCGTTTGAAATGCTGAAATTCAGATCGATGCGTCAGGATGCGGATCAGAATGGTCCAAGATGGACGGCAGATGGCGACTGCCGGATTACGCGGGTAGGGCGCATCGTGCGAAAGTATCGCCTCGATGAACTCCCCCAGCTTTTTAATGTGCTCAAGGGTGAGATGAGTTTGGTGGGTCCACGGCCCGAGCAGCCTTATTTTTGCACGCTTCTTGAAAAGGAAATCCCTTTTTTTGCCGAACGCCATTCCGTACGGCCCGGCATCACCGGCTGGGCGCAAGTAAAGTTCCGGTACGGAGCGAGCGTGCAGGATGCGAAGCGCAAGCTCGAATTCGACCTGTTTTATATCAAGCACTTATCGCTGCTGCTCGATTGGGCCATTATTCTCGAGACTTTCAAGGTCATGCTGGTGAGCCGAGGAGCAAAATAATGCTCAGAATGGCAAGCGAAAGTTAAGGTGAAGAATGCCTCTATGAAGAATCAAGTGCAGGAAAAGTCGGTGGCGCAGATCCTGGAGTACTGGCACATCCTTCTTTATTACAAAGGCTGGATTTTGTTCACAACGCTGATGCTAACTCTTGTTGCTACGGTGATCATTGCACTTTTGCCGGACTCTTATCGTGCGACCACGACGATTTTAGTCGATCCACAAAAGATTCCTGAAAGGTATGTGGTTCCGACAGTCAATTCCAATCCCGCCGACCGATTGAACACGTTAAGTCAGGAGGTGCTCAGTTTTACGCGGCTCGAGCGGATTATCGGAGAGTTTGGACTTTATCCGGAGATGCGCGGGTCCTATCCCATCGAGCAAATTGTGGCGCGGATGCGCAAGGCGATTCAGATTGAGGTTAAAGAAGGGTCGGGTGAGGCTCTAAGCGCCTTTACGATCAGTTACGAGGCAAGCGATCCCTTCAAGGCGGCAGAGGTTGCCAATCGCCTGGCAGCGACCTTTATTGAATGGAATGAGCAGAGTCGCGAGCAACAGGCGGTGGGGACGACGGCATTCCTCGACTCGCACTTGCAACAGGCGAATAAAGCTTTGGAGCAGCAGGAAAGGTCGCTTCGGCAGTTTCGGATGCAGCATCTTGGGGAGATGCCGGACCAGTTGCAGGCCAATCTGCAAACGGTGGCTGGATTGCGGATGGAGCTTCAGGCGAATTCAGATGCCTTGGACCATCTGGAACAGGAACGACTGCTGCTTCTGGGTCTGCCACCAAGCGTTTCGGGATCGGGACTGCCGCAGGGGCCTCTCGGAGAGAGAGAGAGTCTCGAAATGGAGAAGGACCAGGTGCAGAAAAAACTGGATGCCATGCGCGCGCGGTATTCGCCTGCCTATCCGGACGTGATTGCGCTTGAGCATCGGCTGCAGCACATCAACGAGCGGCTGGAAAAGCTGCCGCCGCCCAGCCTGCAAAAAGAACCACCGAAAACTTCTTCGGCGGCTGTGCGGCTTGAGATCATCAAGCGCGAGGAGAGCAAGCTGAGGAACCAGAGGGCGGCGATTCAATCCCAGATTGCGGCCTATCAGGCCAAAATCGACGCCGAGCCGCTGCGGGAGGAGCAGATCGCCGATCTCAGCCGGAATTACGAGACCTCGAAGAAGCTCTACGATTCACTGCTCGAGAAGACGTATAGCGCCGAGATGGCGACTGATCTTGAGAGAAAGCAGAAAGCAGAGCGTTTTACCATTCTCGATCCTGCGCGGGCTCCTGAAAAGCCGTTCAAGCCCAAGCGCCTGTTGCTGATGCTCGCATCGGCCTTCGCCTCACTTCTTGCTTCCTGTGGATTCTTTATGGGCCGGGAAAAACTGAATACCGCTGTTAAAGCGGAAACGGAGTTGAAAGATCTTCTTCCCAAAACGGTCACATTTCTGGCGACAGTCCCGTGGGTTGAGACTCCCCGGGAGCGACGCCGCCGGGTCGGGATCGCTATCGTCGCGGTATGTGTCGCGGCGTTGGCTTGTCTGCTCGTGGCCGGGTTTCTCTGGAAGGTACATCCTATCCTATGAGTCGAATCTTTGACGCAATGAACCGGGCGCACGGTCTGGAGCTGATTTCTCCCGCTCGCCCCGAATCTCCAAGTTACCCCCTGATTTCGAAGCCCAGCGCCAATGGTTTTCGCAAGCTGACGCTCACTCACGACCCTAATGCTCGCACCATCTTTCGGACAGAACCCAAAGGTGTGGCTGCTGAACAGTTCCGCCTGTTACGGAGGAAGCTGGCGGGTCAATATCCGCAAGGCTCATCCCTGGTTGTCAGCAGTCCGTCGGCGGGTGACGGCAAGACTTTCAGCGCTGTGAATCTAGCCTGGGCCCTTGCCGAAAAGAAGCTCCCCACCCTACTGGTCGAGTGTGATCTTAGGCGTCCTTCGATGGGGCGCTTTCTCGGATGCCCGGTCGCACAGGGAATCGAATCCCTGGCATCGGAAAGAGGAGAACCCGAGGATGCCGTAGCGATGATCGAAGGGTTACCGCTTTATGTGGCGATGGTGGCCAAAGCACACACGGATCCGGTGCGGTTTTTCAATAGCGTCGATGTGAAGAAATTTTTCGCTTGGGCGCGCAGCAAGTTCCAATGGTTAATCATCGACGCCCCCCCTCTCTTTCCTTTTTCCGACGTCGCTGAACTGTGTTCGTTTGCGGAAGGTGTTGTGCTGGTGATTCGGGCGCGCCGTACCTCGCGAGAGCTCATGGCAAAATCCTTTGAGGCGCTTGGGGACCGACTGCGGGGCGTGATCCTCAATGAGGCGACCCTTTGCCTCGACTCCTATTATCGTTACCTGGGCCGATATCACGCCGATCCGAATGCAACAGCGAAGTGAAGCCCAACCTCCCTTAGGAGCGTGGCGCGGTATTTTGAGGAGTTTCAGCATGGAGAATCATACTGTGAGGTCTCATGTCGATGGCGGCAAGGCGAGATCTTCAAGGATGAAGGGATGGATTGTTCCCTTGATTCTCGTTCTATGCTGGGTTGCTTCTGAGAGGAAAGCTGTGGCCAGTTGTTCAGCGCCAGCAAATCCCATTGAAGCGGAGAATTGTCTGCCGGGAAGTCCGCCGAGTGAGTGGGATGTGAGTGATGGCGGCTCTGACACGATCGTGGGATTTGCCACCGACATCAGCGTTAACCAGGGTCAGACGATCTCTTTCAAGATCAACACCAATGCCAAAAACTACACGATTGATATTTACCGCATGGGATATTACGGAGGCATGGGCGCACGAAAGATTGTCAGCATTAAGCCTTCAGCCGCTCTGCCTCAGACGCAGCCTGCCTGCCTCACGGATTCAGCCACGAGCTTGTACGACTGCGGCAATTGGGCGGTTTCGGCCTCCTGGCAGGTGCCGGCCAATGCTACCTCCGGCATTTATTTCGCACATCTGATCCGGACGGATACCGGGGCGGATAATCATATTGTCTTTATCGTCCGCAACGATTCGAGCCACTCCAATATTTTGTTCCAGACTTCTGACGAAACCTGGGAGGCCTACAACTCCTACGGCGGCTTCAGCGTGTATCACGGAACGACCGGTGATTTGGACGACCGCGCCTATAAAGTTAGCTATAACCGCCCATTTAACAATCGGACTCAACCCACCGCGGTCAGTTGGGTTTTCTATGCCGAATACGCGATGGTTCGCTGGCTTGAGGCCAATGGATATGATGTGTCGTACTTCACCGGGGTCGATGCCGCTCGCAATGGCGTTCTGATTAAAAATCACAAGGTATATCTCTCCGTGGGCCATGATGAGTACTGGTCAGGGCCACAGCGAGCCAACGTGGAAGCAGCTTTGGCTGCGGGCGTGAATCTAGCCTTTTTCAGCGGCAACGAGGTCTTCTGGAAAACGCGATGGGAAAACAGTATTGACGGCTCGAACACTCCTTACCGCACAATGGTCTGTTACAAGGAATCGCTGGCGAATGCCGTCATTGATCCTGCCGACCCTCCGACCTGGACAGGAAGCTGGCGCGATCCGCGCTTCAGCCCTCCGGCCGACGGGGGTCGCCCGGAAAATGGCTTGACCGGAACGCTATTTGAGGCGAATGGGCCTGGCGACGACAACCTGGATTTGTCCATTCAGGTCCCAGCCGCTTACGGAAAACTGCGTTTCTGGCGCAACACTAGCATCGCCAATTTGTCCCCCGGTCAGGTGGCGACGCTTCCTGCGGGAACCCTGGGCTACGAGTGGGATGTGGATCGGGATAACGGCTGGCGTCCGGCAGGATTGTTTGATCTGTCTTCAACGACTGTCTCATTGACCACAGACTACTTACTGGACTATGCCGGAACCTATGGCGCAGGTACGGCGACCCACAGCATGACCCTTTATCGGGCTCCAAGCGGGGCATTGGTCTTTGGCGCAGGCACGGTGCAATGGTCGTTTGGCCTCGACAGCAATCACGACAACGTACTTTATTCGGCACCGCCGACCGACGTCCGCATGCAACAGGCGACAGTGAATCTGCTGGCGGACATGGGAGTGCAGCCAGCGACGCTACAATCGGGGCTCGTTCCTGCTTCGGCTTCGACGGATACGACTCCGCCTGTTTCAACCATCACCTTTCCGAATTCCAGCACATCGTTGCAGGTGGGGACGCCAGTGACCATCACCGGAACAGCAACGGATACCGGAGGCGGTGTAGTGGCGGGAGTGGAAGTTTCCGTCGACGGGGGAGTGACGTGGCATCCAGCCTCGGGGACCACAAGCTGGACCTATCACTGGACGCCGACAGAATCCGGCTCAATCACTCTTGAGAGTCGGGCGGTGGATGACAGCGCCAATCTGGAAAAAGCCTCGGCGGGAGTGAACGTGACCGTTGCGGCCCAGGTATGCCCATGCGACGAATGGAGTTCGTCGACGGTTCCAGGCACTCCTGACAGCGGCGACAGCACAGGAGGCGAATTTGGCGTCAAGTTCCGGTCAGATATCGATGGTTTCATCACGGGAATACGCTTTTATAAGAGCTCAGCGAATACGGGGACACACGTGGGGCATCTGTGGACAAGCAATGGGACGCTTCTGGCCAGTGTGACCTTTACAAACGAAACCAGTTCAGGCTGGCAGCAGGCGACATTTTCAAGCCCAGTGCGTATTACCGCGAATACCACTTATGTCGCTTCTTATTACGCTCCTTCCGGACACTATTCCGCCGATCTGGCTTATTTCACGAACACTGTGGACATGTCCCCTCTTCACTTCCTGGCTAACAATCTGGATGGCCCGAACGGCGTTTATAGCTACGGTTTCAGCGGATTTCCGACCTCGACTTACGATGCCAGCAATTACTGGGTGGATGTCATCTTTGTCCCGCTCAACGGGCAGGGCGCTCCGCCACCGTCGCTGGGAGTCAGTCCAACCGGGATCAGTTTTGTAGCCTTCTATGGGCAAGGGAATCCGGCCAGCCAGCAACTGACGGTGAGCAATCTGGGTGGAAACACGTTGAACTGGACGGCCAGCGCCAATGTCTCATGGCTCACGCTCTCCCCCGCTTCAGGAACGGCTCCATCAACCATTACCGTGACAGCGAACACAGCAGGGCTGGCCATTGGCACGTACAATGGGACGATCACGCTTACGGCTTCAGGGGCGAATAATTCGCCTCAAACCATAGCCGTTACGCTCTCGGTTTCCCAAAAGCTCTTTCTCTCGAATTTTGATGATGGGAGCATGCAGGGATGGGCCATCTCGCCTTTGGGTTTGGCGTCCAATTGGTCAGTGGTCAACAAGGCGCTTCAATACAATGGCGGTGGACACACTCAGGTTTACGCTGGGAACGCAGCCTGGACGGACTACAGTTTCCAGGCTGACATTAAACTATCAACCTTGAGCGATTATCCCGGGGGAATTCGGGGTCGCGTGAACCCGACTACGGGTGCCGCTTATACGGTTTGGCTCTATCCGGCGGAGGGTCTGATCAAGCTATTTCGTACGGTTGCCTGGAATATCGATGCCGGCGCGACACAACTGGGGCAAGCCTCGGTGACCTTCGACACGGTCAACTTCCATACCGTCAAGCTGACGTTTCAGGGCAGCCAGATCCAGGTGTTCTACGACGGACAGCAGGAGATTAATGTGACGGACGCAAGTTATGGGAGTGGCATGGTTGCCCTGGATGTCTCCAATCAGGTTGTGACGTTTGACAACGTGCTGGCTGTGACAACGGCCTCGCCCCCTTCAAGCTCGCTGAACCTTTCGGTCAATTCCCTGAGTTTTTCAGCAAATTATCAGGGGCCCAATCCGTCGCCTCAGACCGTCCAACTGACTTCGAGTGGAGGGTCGCTGGCCTGGACGGGTGTGAGCAGCGCATCCTGGCTGAGCGTCTCCCCCACGAGCGGGGCAACAAACAACAGCCTTCAGATCTCGGTGAATTCGTCAACTCTGGCTGCGGGCAGTTATAGCGGTACGATTCAGGTAACCTCGCTCGGAGCGACAAATAGTCCGCAGTCGATTAACGTGATGCTGAATGTCATCGTTCCGCCGCCGGCGATTGTCCTTGCGCCGTCCCTCTTCGATTTTTCCGCAACGTTGGGGCAGCCCGCTCCGGGCCCTCAGGCCTTGGCAGTGACGAATTCGGGCAATGGAGTCCTCTCCTGGACAGCGACGGGCGACTCTTCCTGGCTGACGATTTCTCCGGCCTCCGGTTCTACTCCGGCTGCGGCCAGTGTGGGCATCAACCTTACAGGGTTATCGCCTGGGGATTATAACGGCAACATTACCGTCTCTTCCTCTGGCGCCGTGAATTCGCCCCAGTCTGTTCCGGTAAGCCTCAGGCTTGTGGCACAAGATATGTCTGAGAATTTCAGTGACCAGGGTGTAGGGTGGATCATCTCACCGCTTGGAAACGCGGGCGGATGGAGCGTTTCCAATGGGGTCTACTCTTACAACGGCGGAGGAGCGACCCAATCCTGCGCCGGAAACGGAGCGTGGTCTGATTACACCTTTGACGCCAATATTCTGCTTTCTTCGCTCTCGAACTATCCGGGCGGTGTGCGAGCGCGCGTGAATCCGAGCACCGGGGCGGGCTATGCGGTGTGGCTCTATCCCGGCTCAGGCGTGGCGATTCTTTATCGAGTCCCACAATGGAATATTGACGGAGGTGGAACGACCATGCTGGCACAGGCGGCCGTGCACTTCGATAACACAGCCTATCATGATCTTCGCATGGACTTTCGCGGCAGCCAGATCACCGTGTATTGGGATGGCAACTTCCTGATGAGCGCCACGGATAGCTCCTATTCGAGCGGCTTTGTCTGTCTGGACGTTTCCAATCAGCCGATCTCCTATAAGAACATTCAGGTTGCTGCCATTCAAACTGCAGTGGCCTTGGATGCGCCTTCGCCCTCCAACCTGGTGTTCAGTTCCGCCCCGGGCCAAAGCCCTGGTCCGCAAACCGTCAGTATCAGCGCAGGAGGCGCGGCGACTACATGGGCCGTCACGACTAATGCTTCCTGGTTGACGGCAACGGCTTCCAACAGTCTAACGCCAGGGGTTGTCACGGTCTCAGCCAACGGCAGCGGTCTTTCGGAAGGGACTTATACCGGAAATGTCTCCGTTTTTGCCCCCGGGGCCAGTAATTCTCCCGTGATCATTCCGGTGACGTTTGGCGTCAAAACGGCAGTGATGAATGTTACCTCAACAGGCCTGACCTTCTTTGGAGCGATGGGTCATAATCCCTCCAGCCAGACCATCAGCGTGGCCAACGCAGGGACAGGAAGCCTTTCCTGGACCGCCTCGGCCGATTCAAGCTGGATTGGGCTGAATCCGACATCCGGGACCGCCCCTTCGACGATTACGGTCTCCCCGGATGTGTCGAGCCTTTCAGTAGGCCAGTACAACGGTAATGTGACGGTCAGTTCGAATGATGTGGAAAACAGCCCTGCGACGGTCCCTGTTTCCCTGCAGGTCGGCACATGGTTGTTCAGCGATGACTTCAGTTCCGGCTCGGCCGGTCAATGGACTGTGTCGCCGATGGGGTCAGCGTCCAATTGGTCGGTCGTGAACGGCGCCTATACCTACAATGGCGCCGGAGCTTCGCAATCCTGGGCGGGAAGCGCGTCGTGGAGCAATTATACGGTTGCGGTGGACTTCAAGCTCTCGACGCTGAGCGATTATCCGGGCGGCATTCGCGCACGCCTCAACCCTTCAACCGGGGCAGGGTATGGTGTCTGGATTTATCCGGCTGAAGGAATCCTGAAGCTCTTTGCGATCCCGCAATGGAATATTGACGGCGGCGGGACGATTCTTCTGGCCACCTCTTCGGCCGTCAAAATGGACACGAACTGGCATAACCTGCGCATTGTTATGCAAGGCCCTTCGATCAAGGTCTATTACGATAACGCGCTGGTAATGCAAGTGACTGACACTCGCTATACGCAGGGCGCCGTAGCCCTTGACGTCTCAAACCAGCCGATTTCCTTTGACAATGTAGCGGTTATTGGCTTCTAAATGGATTGCCCCAGAGTCCAAAACAGATTCTGGCAGTCACCATCGTGCCCATCAACGTTCTATTCTTACATGCCGGCGACGATTGGATACGGGGAAGCGAGATTGCGCTTCTCACCCTGCTTCGACGGCTCAACCGCGAAAGGATTAAGCCATTTCTTCTCTGTAGGCACCAGATCCTTGGCGAGACCGCCCAAGGCGAGGGTATTCCAACAGAAGTTTATCCTATTCCTCAAATAATGCTTGATTTCGGAAGCTCTGAATTTTCGGTTGCGAAGTGGGCTGCCGGACTGAGAAAAATCCTGTCGCTCATCAAAAAATGGAACATTGAGCTTTTGTACAGCAATGGCGGGAGCCCCTGCCAGCTTGCTTATTATGCAGGGAAGATGCGAAAGCTTCCGGTCATTTGCCACGTGCATTGCCCCTATCACAAGCGCTATATCCTGTTTTATCGGTTTCATCGGGCGCATAAAGTGATCTTTGTCAGCGAAGCGGTTCAACGGAAGGCCCATAGAAAAGTACGTTTTCGCAATGCTTCTGAAGTGGTGTATTGCGGAATTGATATACAGCATTTCTATCCGGCGCGGGAACGGCGGAGTTCGCTGCGTGAGAAATTGTCACTCTCCCAGGAAGCCTTTGTGTTTGGCCAAATATCCTCGCTGATCCCGAGGAAGGGGATCGATGTTCTTTTGCGGGCATTTGCCCTGGTAGCCCGTGAGCATGACCATGCGCGCCTAGTTCTGGTCGGCGACGGGCCTCAGTCCGGAAGTTATCTTGCTCTAGCGCGAGAGCTTGGGGTCGCCGAAAAAGTTCGTTTTGTCGGTTTCCAACCCGATCCTCTTCCTTTTTACCAGTCTGTATTTGACGTGAATGTGCTCGCCTCGCGCAGCGAAGCGCTTCCTCTTTGTCTGATGGAAGCTGCCGCTTGCGGTCTTCCCAGCCTTGCGGCGCGAGTGGATGGAATTCCGGAAGCTGTCATCGACCATGAAACAGGTTTTCTTTTCGAGGCGGAGGATTATCAGGTGTTAGCGGACAAAATGAAGGTGCTGATTTCTTCACCGACCTTGCGTGCGAATCTGGGCCGTGGAGCAAGAAAGCTCGCGGAACAAAAGTTTTCCCAGGATCAGTATGTTGATTCGATCGATCGCATCATCACAGAACAGGTGGGGTTGGCGGAGCGCAATCTTGCAGCATGCAGAGCGGTTTCCGTACCGGATTAAGATCAAACGCGTCTAAATGCGGGTTGCCAAACGGACGGACTTTATTTGGAAGGTGAGGCGGGTAATTTCATCGCCCAGAAGCTGGGTTGTTTAAATGTTGACGGATGTTGAAACCGCAGAAAAAACAGGGTTGGAACCGTCTCGGGCAGGCGGCGGCATTCTGCTACACCTTGTAATGGCAATCCGGGCAGCCCTCCAAGACAAACCCTATCTCTGGGTGACGGGGAATGCGCTCATTGCCAGCTTGTGGATCTGGGCGGCATTCTTGAAAAATGATCACGGCTCCGGGTTGGCTCTCCTGGTGCCGTTCGTGCTCTTGGGCTTCCTGGGTTTGTATCGCACCATTGTGGCGGTTGTGACCTGTTTCATTCACCTTCATCGGCGGGAAATTCTGCAAAGAGTGGCGTTGTGTTTTAACGCGGCGATCGTCTTGCTGCTTTTCCTGCCGGAATACCTTCTGGGTCATCAGGTTCCGGAAATACGATCTCTGATCCTCCTCAGCTCGGCAGGTTTACTCTTTGTGATCTGGATCTGGCTTTCGTTGCGTACCGAACCCAAAGCAAGGGTTAACTCAGGCCTGCGGCCCCAGATGATTCTGGCCGCCTTCACGTTGTCATACTTTGCCCTTTGCGCTTACCTTGATATCCGCAAATTTAACTGCCTCGGATACATTGGCCAGGACTTGGCATATATCACTCAGTGCTTTTACACCACTCTGCATGGGTATCTCTTTTACGGAAATGTCATTCAAGATGCCTATTACACCCACAGCGTCATGAGCGATTTTGCAGGGCACAATTCGGTGATTATGTTCCTTCTGGTGCCTTTCTATGCTTTGTTCCAATCACCGATAACCCTGCTATTGATTCGGAACGCGCTGATGGCTTTGTGTGCGTGGCCCGTTTTTTTGCTCGCACGACGGAGATTCTCTCCGGCAGTTTCGGCTGTTTTCGCGATCAGCTTTCTTTCACTCCCGACCATCTTTTATGCCAGTCTTGACGTTCCGTATATCCTTTCGCTAGCAGCGTTTTTCCTGCTGTTTGCCTTTTACTTTTACGATCAGGGGCGGTTCCTGCCTTTTCTCGTTTTTTCCATTCTCTCGCTCTTTGTGCGAGAGGATCTGGTGTTCGCCATCTTCGGTTTCGGTTTGCTGGCTTTGTGGCATCGGCGCGGAACCCGATGGTCTGTTGTGCCCATGGGGCTTGCAGCGTTCTGGGCCATCTTGTCGTGGGTGATTGTGCTGCCTCATTTCATGCACGGGGCCAAATTTGTGGTCGGTCTCTGTTTTACCAACCTCGGGTCCACAAGAACTGAAATGATCCGGAATGTTTTAACCCACCCGGTTGAAATGCTGGTTACACGAACGAACTTAACCTATCTCAAGCAACTGATCACTCCGATGGGATGCGTGCTATTCCTAGCCAGCCCGGTGGCGGCGCTGGCGGTACCTTATGTTGGAATTGATCTTCTGGGCGGGGCGGGACCATGCTGCACAACCCTGATTGTGAGCCACTATATGGTGCTGCCAGCAGTCATCCTGTTTGTTGCATTCATCTCAGGTCTTGGTCTAGCGGGCTCATGGCTGGCGAGAGCTGGGGTTAACCCTCCGCAGCTTTACCGAGTGATGGCCCCTTTGGTCTTGTTCCTGACCCTGGCCACCATCGCGTTCTCCATCGGGGAGCGACAAATCAATGAGTTTCGCCCGCAGCCCTGGAATGATGAGGCACGGCGGGTGGCGCAACTGATTCCAAGGCAGGCGTCTGTTGCGGCGCCCCGCTACATGCTTCCCCTGCTTGCGAACCGGCTGAATCTGTTTCAGACCCATCTGCTGTTTCGTTATCATCACCCGAATCCGGAATACGTGATTATGGACCAGGGTTCTGACTCAGAACTGGACGGCTCGGGCACAAACCTGGATGAGCGCGAGGCGACGCGGATGCTCCGTGAGGAGCTTCGGACAAGCCGCCAGTTTAAATTGATTTACCGGAGTCCGGACTTCCTTATCTTTAAAAATCTCTCCAGCCCGCCCGCGCTCATCGCTCGGCCGGCCAGTGCGCCTTAACCTGCATGGAAGAATTAAAAAGACTCTATCAGGATTCCTCGCACTACCTCGTAGGGCGTGTCTGTCTCTTGCTGCTGGGGTTTGTCTCTTTTCCTCTTTTCACACGCCTTTTTTCGGTGTCGCAATACGGTGTCATCAACCTCGTCTTTAAAGTGGTTCTGGCGGCGACGGTGCTGTCGAAACTGGGCATTCAGAATTCCGTATTGAGATTCTACGAAGAACACGCGGTTTCTCGCGAGGGCAAGAGCTTGCGCCAATACTATTCCACCTTATTCTTTGGTCCCCTGGGAATTGCGATGGTGGTCACGCTGTTCTTCGTGATAGGCATCGCTGGGATGCCGCCCATGCTGATTTCAGCACCGATCAAACGCCTGCTGATTTTTGCCTCTTTATTGATTGTGATCCGCTCGGTCTGGTCAATCCTGGCGGGCTTCTTGAGGGTTGAGGGGAAGACTAAAATCTACAACGTCTTTGACGTGCTGATCAAAGCGGAGACCATCGCGCTCATCTGCGTCCTGCTTTTCATGTGGAAGCGCAGTGTGTGGTCGTTCTTTGCTGGCACAATTGCGGCGGAAGGAACGGTTGCTCTCTTGGTGGTGGCGCTGTTGTTTCGGAGACGCATTTTAGCCTTGAGGTCGTTTGACCTCCGGTTCATGCGGATCGTTGTGGCGTTTGGACTGCCGCTGGTCATTTATGAGCTTGCCAGCGTGATTCTGGATTCCGGAGACCGGGTGTTGGTGCAGTACTACCTGGGAGCAAAAGAATTGGGCTACTATTCGGCGGCTTATAACCTTTCCTATTACATCCAGGAGGCTTTGGGCTCACCGCTGAATTTGGCCCTGGTGCCCCTTTACATGAAGTTGTGGGTGACCAAAGGGCGCGCAGAAACACAACGGTTTCTGAGCGAGAGCTTTGACGTGTTCCTCATGATCGCCATCGGAATCTGTTCGACCGTCGTCGTCACTTCACGCGACGCCATTGTCTTTCTGGCGTCGAGTAAGTTCCAGAGAGCTCACGAACTGCTGCCCATCCTGGTCATCGGGGTGATGCTTTATGCCTTGCATATTTTCCTCACGGCGGGACTGCTGATTTATAAGAAAACGCTGACGATGGCGCGGCAGGTCATTTACGCCTGCATCCTCAATATCGCGCTGAACGTGGTCCTGATTCCCCGAATAGGGCTCAAGGGCGCGGCCGTGGCCACGCTGGTGAGCTATGGGTTTCTGATTCTGCTGATGGCCCGAGCCTCATTTGAGATCTTGCCGATTGGGATTCGTTTTCTGGGCTGCGCGAGCTATGGGGCCGCTGCCTTGGCTACATGGCTCCTGGTTTCGCAGATTCATATGAAAACTGTCCTGTTCAGCCTGGCCGCGCGGGGGATCGCCAGCATGTTGGTCTATACACTCTTGGTTTGCTTACTTGACCAGCGAATGAGAATGCTGATGAAGGGATGGCTGCCTTGGCCGCGTGAGCGCAGGGTGGGTGAAGAAGCGATGATGACCAGGGCCATCTCCCCCGCCAAGGATCTGCCTTGAGCTTCAAATTGGGAAAGGGTTGTGGGTTTCAGAAAGCGATGAGAATCCTGGTGCTGACGGACTCGTTTTTGCCTCATGCGGGCGGATCGCGCGTCTACTATCACAACATTTATAAAAGCTGGGTCCAACAATTCCCTGACCGGGTGACAATTCTTACCAAAAAAATAGGAGACTGGAAGGCCTTTGACCATCGAGAAGCATCCGAGTCGCTGGAAATCATCCGACGCTTTCGTCCACTGCCAAACCTGAAAGTGTATCAACTCCCGAAAATCATTTTCCCGGTCATGGATGTGTTACGAATCTCGTGTCGGCGGAGGCCCGATATCATTCATGCCGGTGACCTTTGCCCTCCCGGCATCATTGCGCTGGCGCTGAAGCGCTGGCTGGGATTGCCGTACCTGATTTACTGTCATGGCGAGGAGATCACCCAGACGGAGCGGTATCGATACCAACCGAGGGTTCGCAATGTCATCTATCGAGAGGCCAGCGTCGTCGTGGCGGCGTGCGAGTTTGCCCGAAAACACCTGCTCCGAATTGGAATTCCTGGGGAGCGAATCTGTAAAATCACGCCCGGGGTTGATTTCGACCGATTTGCTCCGAGAACTCCCAATCCCGAACTGCTTGATCGATTTTCGCTTCATGGCCGGAAGGTTCTGCTCACTGTCTCCCGATTGTGGCCGCGCAAAGGGCATGAGGCCGTAATGAAAGCGGTGGCTAGGATTCTTCCCGACGTGCCTGATCTGCGATACCTCGTTGTGGGGAAGGGACCTGAAGAGGGCAAGCTTCGCCAGTTGGCTTTCGAGCTGGGGCTTAGGGATCATGTTGTATTTGCAGGCTTCGTTCCTCAGGAGCAACTTTCGGACTTCTATAACCTCTGTGATGTTTTTGTCATGGCAAACCGGGAGGAGGAAGAAAGCGGCGACGTGGAAGGGTTCGGCATGGTGTTTCTGGAGGCGAACGCAGCGGGGAAACCCGTAATAGGCGGGAGGTCGGGAGGAACGGAGGATTCCATCCTGGAGGGTGTGACCGGCTTCCGGGTTAGGCCCGAGAACGTCGATGAAATCGCGTCTGTCTTAAAAAAGTTGTTCAACGATCCTGCACTGTGTCGCAGGTTGGGCGAGGCAGGAATGGCTCGCGCGCGCCGGGAGTTCGGATGGAAAGAGAAGGCACGCATTTTGCGTCAAGTGAGCCAGGATGTGGTACAAGGAAATACGCGTGAAATTTCGCCTGCCATGAGCGTCGTTTCGGCCAATTCCGCCTGACGCTTAAAATCCGTTCGTACGACTTCATCCATTCCCAGGACAATGAAATCCAAAATCAATCTGAGGCGTCCCGAATGACGGGGGCGATGCCGGCATTGGCAATTGGCCTGCATCTTGGCCTTTCAGGTCATTCCGCCTATTTACTGGCCGCAGCGGGCATCGTGGCTTTCCTGGCGTCGGTGTTTTGGAGGCCTTCTGTAGGCCTCTATCTCCTGGCTTTCACGCTTCCGATGCAGACCACGCGGTACAAGCTCCACGGTTTTCCGCTCGGCGATCAGTTTGTGGACATCCTGGTGCTCGGAGTGACTCTGGGGCTGATCATTCATCACGGCAAAATCGAACTCAAGACGCCTCTCAGCGGCTATCTGCTTTTTTTCGCATTGTTCTGCTACGTCTCGCTCTTCCAAGGGTCGTTTTACCTCGGGGCACCCCTGCCGCTTCAGATTTCTGACCCACGATTCTCCAACTGGAAGAATTATGTAGAGATGTTTTATTTGTGTGTCCTTGCGGTCGACGTCCTTCGAACCAAGAAGCAGGCCACCATTCTTCTGACCGTCATGGCCTTATCCTTGTTGCTGGTGAATCGAAGTTTCCATTCCACGATTGCCGGTCGTGACCTTTCGCACTTTTCCTACAGCGTGCGCGATGCGGGCGTACTTGGATATGCGGGTGAGAATGGGTTTGCGGCGTTTGAAGCGATGTATGCCGCTTTTCTGCTGGGTTTGTGGGTTTATCAAACAAGAGTTCTTCCCAAATTGGCGATCCTTGGTCTTGTCCTGACCTGCGTCTACTGCCTGCTCTATTCCTTTTCCCGAGAGTCTTATTTGGGATTTCTTGCTGCCTTGGTCTTATTGGGTTTGTTTAAGGAGCGGAAGCTGCTGGTTCTTGTGGCTCTCTTGTTGATTACGTGGCAGGTGATCCTTCCCCGATCAGTACAGGAACGAATACTGATGACCACGGAGGATACGCAGTCGGGCCAGAAGCTTGATTCCTCGGCTGAGGCGCGCCTTGAACTTTGGGAAGATGCCAAAACGCTGTTCCGGCAGAATCCAGTGATCGGGCTTGGGTTTGACACTTATGAGTTTTTAGGCCGCGTCGGGCCCTATCGGGATACTCATAATTACTATATGAAAGTGCTTTCCGAGACGGGGGTTGTGGGAATTTTCCTGTTCTTATGGTTGCTGAAGAAGATGTGGAAACTTGGCTACCGTCTTTTCAAGACGGCGGAGGACCCCTTCTGGCAGTCGATGGGTCTGGGGTTTATGGCGTTGATGGGAAGCGCAGTGGTGTTGAATTTCTTTGGAGATCGCTGGACGTATCAACAGCTTGATGGTTGGATGTGGATGCTTCTGGGGTGCGTCATACGAGGTCTCTTCATTGTGGATGAATCAGGGGAAGCCGATGAAGTCTCCGAAGAGGAGGAGCCTGTTTCTTCGGATGCGGTCCCGGCATTGACCATTGTCTGAGTTGCCCAAATGGACATCGCGCGAATGGGAAGCACGGTCTGTCCCTCGGATTTGAGAGCGTCTTTGTCTGTCAACCCTTCTTCCATGGGCAGTATCATGCGGGAAGTTGTGAGCGGATCAGATCGACCCCATATTCTCTTTCTGATCGATCAGTTATGCCAGGCCGGGGGAGCGGAACGTGCCTTGCTGCAAATCATCCGGTTGCTGCCGCGAAGCAGGTTCCGTTGTTCGCTGGCAACTTTCAAAATCGATCGGTGCCAGCCCGCATTTGCGGATATTCCCTGTCGAGTCCATCTCTTTCCGTTGCGTAGGACTTACGGCTGGAGCGGACTTCGCGCCGCCCTCAGGCTTTCGAAACTCATTCGCTCCGAAGGCGTGCGCCTTGTTCACACTTTCTTTGAAACCTCGGACATTTGGGGAGGGGTCATCACCAAGCTGAGCGGCCGTCCCAGGTTAGTCTCGAGCCGCCGGGATATGGGGATCTTTCGTTCAGCCAAGCATCGCCTGGCTTACCGGCTTGTGAACCCTCTGTTTGATTCGGTCCTGGCCGTTTCCGAGGAAGTGCGAAGGGCGGCAATTGATCGGGAAGGCTTACCGTCAAACAAGGTCCTGACTGTTTACAATGGGGTCGAAGTTGAAAAGCTCCTGCACGCCTGCCGGAGTGATGGCAACGAGCTGCGCAGCCGACCGGATTTTGCAGGGTTTACCCACATTGTCACAACGGTTGCCAACATTCGTCGCGTCAAAGGACTTGACGTTCTGGTGCGTGCGATGGCCACTGTATGCGGAGAATTCCCGGGCGCGTGTTTGCTCGTCGCCGGGGAGGTTCTGGAAGCCGACTACATGCGTGAGTTACAGAAACTGATCCGTGGTCTGGGTCTGACGGAAAGAGTCAAATTCCTTGGGAGCTCGGAAAAAGTCCTTGCCTTGCTTCGCGCAAGCGATGTTTTCTGCCTGCTATCGAGAAGCGAAGGCTTCTCCAATGCTTTGATCGAAGCGATGGCATCGGGCCTCCCCTGCGTGGCCACACGGGTCGGAGGGAATGGCGAGGCGGTGGTGGACGGGGTGAGCGGGTTCCTGGTTCAGCCTGACCATCCCGAGATGGCGGCCGATCGGATATTGGCGGTTTTGCGTGATCCGGCCCTGTCGCGGCAGATGGGGCGAGCCGGGCAGCTGATTGTGAAAAATCGTTTCACGGCTCAGGCCATGATTGAGCGCCTGATCGATGTCTATGAGCATTTATTGAGTTCTCGCAGGAGTTAGCATGGCGGGTATGGCCGAGACTGCCTTTTGGGCGTGCGCTGGAATCCTGATCTATGTTTATTTCGGTTATCCCTTATTGCTGGCGCTCATGGCCTCCTTCGTCCGCCGGCCGGAGCCGGCGGCTGACTATCTCCCCACTCTTTCAGTTCTGCTTTGCGCTTATAACGAAGAGGCGCATATCGGCCAGAAGATTGAGAGGACTCTGAAGCTGGATTATCCGGCGGACAGGCTGGAAGTGGTGGTGGTCTCAGATGCGTCAGTGGACCGGACGGATTCGATTGTCCAATCATTTCAAGATCCTCGCGTGCGGCTACTGCGCATCCCTGCACGGCGAGGAAAGACGAACGCCCAGAACGAAGGAGTTAAAATCTGCCGGGGAGAAATTATCGTTTTCTCGGATGCGACCACACTCTATCATTCGCAGGCATTGAGGTATCTCGCCAGCAACTACCGGAACTCGAAGGTGGGTGCGGTCAGCGGGCGTTATCAATACTTCGACCCGGCGGGGCAGTCGCCCACCGGGCTGGGCTCCATCACCTTCTGGAATTATGAAAACCTGATCAAGGCGTTTCAGTCAAAAATCAAGACGATTACCGGTTGTTGTGGTTGCATTTACTCGATCCGTCGGCGTCTCTATACTCCTCTCCCCGACGATATCATCAGTGATCTGGTACAGCCCTTGAAAGTGATTTTGAAAGGGTATCGGGTGATTTTTGAACAGCGTGCGCTGGCTTACGAAGAAACCACTCAGTCGGCGCAGGAGGAATTCTCCATGCGGGTACGCGTGGTGACACGTGGCATGCGCGGACTGTTGAGCGTCCCGGAGCTGCTGAAGCCATGGAAATGGCCGTGGGAGTCCTTTCAACTTATCTCCCATAAAGTCCTGAGATGGCTGGTTCCGTTCTTTCTCATCGGGCTTTTCGTAACGAGCGCGGTTCTATGGAGCCAGCCGATTTTCAAGCTATTTTTTATTGCGCAGGCTTTGTTCTATTTGACGGCGATCTTCTCGGTTTTTGTGCCAGCGCATCGTCGGTGGAAGCCCTTTGCGATGCCCTTGTATTTCTGCACTCTCAACGCGGCGGCTCTGGTGAGCCTGCTCGAAGTATGCCGCGGCAAAAGGTATGTGGTGTGGGAGACCGTGCGCAGTGAAAGATAAATTGAAAATTGAATTTATCACTGATGATAATCCGCTTTATATTCTGCCGTTTTTCGAAGAGTTCCTCAGGCATTACGCGACGGAATTCGAAATTCTCCGCGTGTCGCGCTGCCGGCCTATGGGCAAGCGGTCGAGGGTAAAACTTCTCAGGGGGCTGATCTGCCTTTACGGATTTACGGGATTTCTGCGGCTAACAGTGCGACTCCTGGCCTTGCGCGCATCAGGCCTGCTGCTGTTCAGCCGTCGGGCGGGGCCGGCCCATTCGCTTTCTCAGTTGTGCCGGAATTATTCCATTCCGTGCGAGAAAACGCAGAATCCTAACCGCCCGGAATTTGTGGACAGAATCCGAAGGGAAGCACCTGACCTGCTCATCTCGGTAGCCTGTCCCTATATTTTAAAAGAACCCTTGCTTTCAGCTCCCAGGCTCGGATGTCTGAATATTCATCACGCGTCACTTCCGCGATATCGGGGAATGATGCCAACTTTCTGGCAGATGTTTCACCGCGAGACGAAGGTGGGCCTCACCATTCACTGGATGGATGCGAAGATTGATGAAGGCGAGGCTATCCTCCAAAGCACGCTGGATATTGTTCCCGGAGAGACTCTCGATCATCTGATTCAGCGCTCGAAGCGCCATGGAGCCCATTGTATGGCGCAGGCTTTGAGAAAGATTGCCTCACCGACGCAGACGGTTGTAGCTCTGGATCAGAGCCAAGCCAGTTATTTCAGCTTTCCAACCCTTAAAGAAATGCGCGAGTTTCGTCGGCGAGGGCTTCGAGCCATCTAAAACTCCACGGCCGCTCTTTGTGCTGGTTGAGGGGCGGCGGCACACAATTTCTGAAATGGCAACATCCATGATAGCCAACCTTAAAGCACGAAAGCTCTTTTCCGTGATTGCCCCGCTTTGGAACGAAGAGGAGGGCGTCGCTCAGCTTCATGAGAAACTGAATCGTCTTCGGAGGCAACTGGAGTCCGAGGCGGATTTGGAATTCATTCTGGTTGATGACGGAAGCTCAGACCGGACTCACGTGAAATTATTATCGCTTTTCGGCGACGATCCGCTCGCGCGCATTTTGGTTCACCCGAAAAATCGCGGTCTTGGGGCAGCGATGCGTACCGGTTTTGAGAATGCCAACGGCGAGATTATTTGCACCATCGACGCGGATTGCAGTTACGAGCCGGAGGGCCTTCTGCGGTTGATTAAAACATTGGAACAAACGGGTGCAGATATCGTTACAGCGTCACCCTATCACCCTGAAGGCCGGGTGGAAGGCGTGGCGGGCTGGCGGATTGTTTTGAGCAAAGGCTGCTCTTGGTTTTATCGTTGGATTTCGGGGGCGCGCCTTTATACATTTACCAGCGTCTTCCGAGCTTATCGAGCTCGGGTGATCCGAGAGCTGAAGTTTGAAGCAGACGGATTTCTTTCAGCGGCTGAGATTGCGATCCGGGCGGCACAGCAGGGCTTGGTGATTGCAGAGGCGCCTATGACGTTGCGGGCGCGTAGTGTGGGCACTTCGAAAATGAAAATCGTTCGAACGATCGCTTCGCATTTGGGATTGATGCGATCGCTTGTGATGCAGAAGCTGCACTCGCCTGATGCGGGTCCGATGGGGGTGACGACCGTCACCCGGCCGGCATGGCCCAAGAGTGAAGTCTAATCTGAAGCATTCCCTTTCCCCAAGGCACCGATTCCCTCATTACAAGTTGCAATTGTCTTTGTTTCGGGGCGTGGGCACGCTCAACATACGGCCTAGCGCAACCCCCAAGGCGGTTTAGCCATGTCATCGACGACAGCCATTGATTTATTAAGGGTCAAACCCAAGAGCTTTGTGAAATCTTCTGAGCCAGAGCGCAGCGGCCAGCAGGGTGAGAAGAGGATTTTCATTGTCTTCGGCACACGGCCGGAAGTGATCAAGCTCGCCCCGGTGATCCAACAACTTGAGGCGTGGGGGGAGCCATTCAGAGCCGTGATCGTTAATACCGGCCAGCACCGCGAGTTGCTTTCTCCCTACATCCGGCTTTTTGACATTCCGATCCATTACGACCTTCAAATCATGGAACCGAATCAAACGCTCAACGGGGTTTGCTCGCGGGTGCTGGCCTCTCTCGATAGGATTATGGCTCTTGAAAATCCCGACCTTGTCCTTTTTCAGGGGGATACGACGACAGCCATGGCGGCCGCGATGGCCGCGTTCCATCGGCGCATTCCTTCGGGGCATGTCGAGGCGGGTTTGCGATCAGGCAATCCGGAAAGCCCTTACCCGGAAGAAATGAATCGCCGCCTGATCACGCAAATGGCCACTTATCATTTCGCAGCAACTCCGGGAAATCGCGACAATTTGCTGCGGGAAGGTATTGACGGCGGAAAAGTCTTTGTAACCGGGAATCCGGTTGTCGATTCACTTCAGAAGATTCTCAAGGAGCAGAAAGCCTCTTTCCATCTCGAGAAATTGATTCGGATGACCCAGGGACTGAAGTTGGTGGTCCTGACCACCCATCGGCGGGAAAGTTTCGGCGAAAGGATGGCAGGGAATTTGAAGGTGCTTCGCGAGTTTGCCGACCGGCATCGCGATGTGGCGCTTGTCTTTCCCGTTCATCCTAATCCTCACGTCTCCGCCGTGGCTTCGGAAATCCTGGCCTCTCATCCAAGGATTCACCTAATCTCACCGCTTGGCTACGACGATTTCATCCATTTGCTTTCCCATGCGTGGCTGATTGTTTCGGATTCAGGCGGCGTGCAGGAGGAAGCTCCAAGTTTGGGCAAGCCATTGCTGGTCCTGCGCGAGAACACGGAAAGACCGGAAGCTGTTGAAGCAGGTGTCGCGCGGCTGGTCGGGAACAGCGCCGAGCGCCTCGCTTCAATCCTTGAAGAAGTTTATGCCGGCGGAACCTGGGCCGAGGAAGTGAGATGTGTGGAGAATCCTTTCGGCCGTGGCGACAGCGGGTTTCGCATTGTTCAGCTCATCGCGCGGGCACTTCGCGTTTGGGCTGAGGGAGCGTCCAGGGCAACCGGTCTCGAAGGCAGATTGATCGCCTGTGAGGAGAGTCAAGAGCGTGCCCCGGCGCTGCCTGCCTGACCTTCTGGATTAATCCATTGTCTATTCCTAATTATCCGACATTTTCAATTGGCATCTTTTAAAAGGAGAATTCATGAACACTTTAACCCATTCTGAAGAAAGAATTTTGACCTTGCCGTCCGATCAGGATGCGTCAGGCCGGACGTTGGGAGATGAGGAGCTTGACCTCCTGGGCGAAGCGATCCGCAGCGGGACCCTGACGAGTACCAAGGGAGCGTTTGTGAAGACGCTCGAAAAAAGGTTTGCCGAGAGGCTCGGTGTGAAATACGTATACGCGTGCGCCTCGGGAACCGCAGCAGTGCACACGGCGATTGCTGCAATCGATCCGGAGCCTGGGGATGAAATTGTCACCAGTTCCATTACGGATATGGGTGCCCTCACTCCCATCATTTATCAGGGCGCGATCCCTGTCTTTGCCGAGGTCGATCCGAAGACCTGGAATGTCACGGCACGCACCATTGAGCGTTGCCTGAGCGAACGCACGCGAGGCATTATCGTCACGCACCTTTTTGGGAACCCCTGTGAGATGGACGAGATCATTCACCTGGCGAATAGCAAAAACATTCCCGTCATCGAAGATTGCGCTCAGGCTTTTGGCGCTCTCTCGAACGGCCGGCCGGTGGGAACGATTGGCCGGATTGGATGCTTCAGCCTGCAGCAAGGCAAGCACATGACAACCGGGGAGGGCGGGCTGGTTTCAACTCAGGATGAGAGCCTGGCGCGGCTCATGTTTCTGTTCATCAACAAGGCGTGGGGATATGGCGACCCTAACCCCGACCACTATTTTCTGGCGTTGAATTACCGGATGAGCGAACTGCAAGGCGCTGTTGCCGTGGCTCAGCTCGAGAAGCTCGATGGGGTAGTGGAACAGCGCCGTGCGATGGCAGCCTTACTGACGGCGAAGCTCAAAGGATTGCCCGGGCTTGAAACTCCCTACGCCAATCCGCACGACCGGCACACTTACTGGAAGTACTGCCTCCGGGTTGATGGCAATGTGATCGCCGGTGGTGCAGTCGGACTGGCAAAACTTCTGAAGGAGAAGGGCATTTCTTCTGCGCCACGCTATATTCAGAAGCCGGCGTTTCGATGCGCCGTCTTTCAGGAACAAAAAACCTTCGGAAAGAGCCGTTACCCATTCACTCTGGCGCGTCCGGAGGCGGTGGATTACAACCCATCACGTTTTCCACTGACTTTCGCGGCACTGGAAAGCATTTTGGTTCTTCCGTGGAACGAACGTTATACGGAAGAGCATGTCGATTACATTGCGGATTCGATCCGTCAAGCCATTCATCAGCTGAGGGGGTAAACTCGAATGAATCAGAAAGTAAGATTTGGACTGGTTGGAGCGGGAGGAATTGCCCAAGCCTATGCCCAGGCATTTGAAAATTGCGAGTCCGGCGAGTTGGCGGCCGTCGCCGACATCCGACCGGAAGCGGCTCGAGCACTGGGGGAACGGACAGGCGCCCGGAGCTATGACTCCTATGAAAAGATGGCGGATGCGGAGAAGCTGGACGCGGTGATTGTCTGCACGCCTCCAGCGTCTCATCCTGAAATTTGCCTGCACTTTATTGAGCGCAAGTGGAATGTGCTTTGTGAGAAGCCCTTCTGCATTGATTCCAAAAGCGCGCGGATGATGGTGGAGGCTGCCAGAAAATCCAATGTCCTCCTGACGATGGCGTCGAAATTCCGGTATGCCGAAGATGTGGTGCGGGCAAAGTCCATCATTCTTTCGGGAATCCTCGGCGAGATCGTCCTCTTTGAAAATGCTTTTACCGCTCGTGTGGATATGTCGTCGCGTTGGAATTCCGATTACCGGGTAAGCGGAGGCGGCGTGCTGATTGATAATGGCACGCACTCGGTTGACATTATGCGGTATTTTCTCGGACCGCTGGCTGAGGTGCGGGCGGTCGAAGGCAAACGAAATCAGGGCTTGCCCGTTGAAGAGACGGTTCGCCTGTTTGTGCGCAGCGTGGGCGGCGTGATGGGGAGCATCGATCTGTCCTGGAGCATCGATAAGGAACTCGAGAGTTACATCAACATTTACGGGTCACACGGAACAGTCATTGTGGGCTGGAAACAATCAAAATATCGCCAGTCTTCGAGCCGCGACTGGGTGGTCTTTGGAAAGGGATATAACAAGGTTCAGGCTTTCCGCAGCCAGATCGAAAACTTTTCCAAGGCCATCCGGCGGGAAGAGATGCTCCGAATTACGGCTGAGGATGCGCTTGCTTCCGTGGAGGCCATCGAAGCGGCTTACGCTGAGCTTCATCAAAATCATTGGACAGCGGTTGCCAGCGAAATGGTTGGGCTGAATGCCGCGGCGGAGTCCTATGAACTGGCTGGAGCAAGTCTATGAGCGTCATGATTCATCCAACAGCCTTGATCGAGGAAGGCGTCCGCATTGGCGCGGGCAGTTCGATTTGGGATAACGTCCACATCCGTCGCTCGGCCTCGATTGGAGAGGAATGCATTATCGGCGAGAAGAGTTATATCGCTTACGACGTCAAGATCGGCAACCGGGTGAAGATCAACGCCTTTGTCTACATTTGTGCGGCGGTCACGATTGAAGATGGGGTGATGATCAGCGCTGGAACGATTTTTACAAACGACCGGTTTCCCCGGGCAACAACCAGCGATCTGAAGCGGCTGCGCTCTTCAGCGCCGGATGAGCACACGCTTCCGACTCTGGTGCGCGAAGGGGCGACCATTGGGGCGGGGGCGACGATCGGCAATGACCTCGTCATCGGACGTTTTGCCATGGTGGGTATGGGGTCGCTGGTCACCAAGAGCATTCCGGACTTCCATCTGGCTCTTGGGCATCCGGCGAAATCGGTGGGAGTCGTCTGCCGCTGCGGACTTCCCATCCTCCGCTTCTCGGAGGTATCGATTGATATGGAACAGGAAGTGCGATGCAGTGCCTGCGGCCTGCGCTATGAACTCCGGAATCGCTCGGTCGTGGAAATTGAGCCCCCGGTGGTGAGTTCTGAGGAAGAAAGCCAAGGCCCGAGAGGGAAAGCGCGGTTGGATATCGATTTGAGTCAGGTTTGAATACCCGACGTGCGATAGAGCATTGCCGGCCCCGTCGAATTTCATGGCAAGGCCCCCAGGTTTCGGCTCTTTTTGCTCAGGAGTACACGGAGACCGCTTGGACCATGCCGCGAGAGAAGTCCCAGCAGGCGTGGTTTTAGCCACTGCGGCCATTTAGCGGCTGGAACCTCTGCTCCCCTCCTTCCTCCGGCATGGTCCAAGCGGTCTCCGTGTAAGTTGCAAAACGAAACCTGATCGCAGAAGAGCATAGACCTGCAAAACAAGGATAAATTTGGATATACCATCGATTTCAAAGTTGCAAGAAGCCCCGGTAATCCTCGAAACGAAGATCCCTTCGAAACCGCGGGCAGGCCTGCGAGTCGGCCTTGCGGAACTTGCCCTTTTAGGTTCAATCGTTTTTGCTGCTTCAGGCCATCTTCTGATCAAAGAAGGTCTGAATGTGGCAGCATCGGGCACGCTGCACGAGCCGATCGGGTTGCGGATTCTCGCCTATCTGGGCCAGCCGTCCGTTTTCTTAGGCCTTTGTGTGTACGGGATAGGCACGCTGGCATGGATCTTTGCGGTCTCGAAGCGTGAGATCAGCTACCTGTTCCCTCTGACCGCGCTGAACTACGTTGTCGTGGCGTTGGGCGGGCGCCTGCTGTTTGGCGAGTCCATTCCATTAAAGCGGTGGGCCGGTATTCTGGTGGTCGTCTGCGGGGTGATCCTGATGAACCAGTCTTCAGAAGAGAGGACGGAATGAATTCTCTGTGGGCCTTATGGGCCAGTATTGCGATTGGCGGGCTCGCGCAGATATTCCTCAAGCGAGGCGTCAGCGGAAGAATTTACTTCTCCAGGCTCCCTTCGTTTGCTTGGTGGAAGGGACTACTGTGGTCAGGCTGGCTTTGGGCGTGGGGAATATCCTTTGTCATTGCAACCGGTTTATGGTTGATTGCGCTCTCGCGCATTCCGATTTCATATGCATTTCCATTGCTCAGCTCCAGTTACATCTTGGTCGCCGTGCTTTCAAAATGGGTTCTGAATGAATCTGTGCCTGCTGCTCGCTGGCTGGCGATGGCGGTGATTTGTGCCGGCGTCATTCTGATTGCTGTCGCCTGATCTCATCAGTAAAGGATTATGGGACGAATTCTTATGAATGAAAGACATCACAGTTTGCCCCATCTGCATGTGGGCATCCTGGGGGGAGGCATCACGGGCCTGACGGCGGCTTTCTATTTGCTTAGGGCCGGAGTTCAGGTGACTGTTATTGAAGGGCGGCAACAGCCGGGCGGTCTTTCGACTTCTTTTGATTTCGGGCCGTTCCGCTGGGATCGATTTTACCACTGCATTTTGACATCCGATAAGAGCTTACTCACGCTGCTTGAGGATTTGGGCTTGTCTGAAGAAATTCATTGGACTGAAACAAAGGTGGGTTTCTTTGCGGACAATCGCCTTTATTCCATGAGCAGCACCCGGGACTTTCTGAAATTTCCGCCTTTATCATTGTGGCAAAAATTCAGACTGGGCCTGGGGATTCTTTACGCCTCACGCATCCGCAACGCGCGAAAGCTCGAAGGCATGCCGGTGGCTGAATGGTTGATTCGAGTCTTTGGAGAGGCTAATTACCGGAAAATGTGGGGGCCCTTATTGAAAGCCAAGCTGGGCGCTTGCCGCGAAGAGGCCTCCGCGGCCTTCATCTGGGCTACCATTTTCCGCCTCTTCTCAACGCGTGACCGCAAGGCCGGAAACAAGGAGCGCCTGGGGTATGTGCGGGGTGGCTATCAAAGAGTGCTTTCCGTTCTGACAGACCATATCGTCGAGATGGGCGGCAAGATTCTGACCGGAGTTCCAGTTGAGAGGGTCTGCGCTCTGCCGGACGGCGAGGTGGAATGCACAATGCCAGGGGAAAGAATCAGATTTGACCGGGTGATTTCCACCATTCCCAGCGGCCCTTTTTCTTCCATTGTGACGGGTTTGCCGGAAGAGTATGCAGAAAACCTCCGAAGGGTGAAGTATTTAGGGGTTGTCTGTCTTGCCCTGGTACTTAAGCGCAAGCTTTCGCCCTTTTATGTGACGAACCTCACGGATGAGAGCTTACCGTTTACCGGCATCATTGAAATGACCAACTTGATCTCGCTCGATGAGACTCGCGGCTATCATCTGGTCTATCTTCCCAAATACACGGCTCCGAATGATTCTCTTTTCACCTCCGAAGAGGAACATATCTGGAGCCTGTTCCGCGCAGGTCTTTTGCGGGTGTTTCCTGACTTGAAAGATGACGAAATTGTAAAGCGCTTTGTTTTTCGAGAGCGATGGGTGCAACCCTTGCCTGTGCTTCATTATTCCTATCTGGCTCCTTCCATGGAGACGGGGGTGAACGGAATCTTTCTGGCGAACACCACGCAAATTATTAACTCAACTCTGAATAATAATGAAATGGTTCGTATCGGGCGTCAGGCAGTGGATCGGGTGCTTGGCAATTCGAATCAAAGAACGAAGCAGAAGTTGTCTTTGCATGCAAATCCTCTTCAGCCCGTAACGGAAGCGGGGCGAATGCCAACAATTTCCCTGGCTGGAAAATGAAGGAACCCCTTTAATCTTCAAATCGCAAGCGTACAATCTCTATGCATCTTTCTGTTGATCCGTCGAATGGATTTTGCATTGGGTCGGAATCCTTGGGGCGCAAATCGATGGCTCATGTCCTCAGCGTGGATGTGGAGGACTACTATCAAGTCGAGGCGTTTTCAGATAGTATTGCCCGAAAATCATGGGATAACTGGCCTTCCAGAGTTGTAGCCAATACACACCGGGCATTAGATCTGCTTGACCAATATTCCACCAAGGCTACGTTCTTCTTCGTCGGCTGGATCGCCCGCCGATTTCCTTCGTTGGTTCGTGAAGTTAAAAGCCGGGGCCACGAAGTGGCCTGCCATAGCTATTGGCATCGGCCGGTTTACAGCTTGACGCCCAGCGAGTTTCGAGAGGATACGCGGGAAGCGAAAGATGTGATCGAGCAGGCAGCAGGCGTTCCGGTGATCGGCTATCGCGCGCCAACCTGGTCGATCACAAAGAGTTGCTTGTGGGCGCTCGATATTTTGGCCGAAGAGGGATTTGTCTATGATTCGAGCATCTTTCCGATCAAGCACGATTTATACGGCTATCCAGATGCTGAACGACTCCCCTATGTTTACGTAACCCGAAGCGGTTTGAAACTTCGGGAATTCCCTCCGGCAACGATTCGCATTGCGGGCTTGAACCTTCCCGGTGCGGGGGGAGGCTATTTGCGCGTGTTCCCGGTCTTCTATACGTTATGGATGTTCCGACAGGCCGAGAAGAAGCATCCTCATCCTCTCGTGGTCTATTTCCACCCCTGGGAGTTGGATCCCGATCAGCCCCGCATCCGCGAAAAGCTCAAGTCTCGCCTGCGCCATTACACGCATCTGGATGAGATGCAATCCCGTCTATCACTACTTCTGCGAAGTCGCTCGTTTCTGCCCTTCTGTGAATTGTTACGGATCGAGAAGATGCAGAAGGAAAAGCAGCAGAATGACCACGTGATTGTCTATCCGCCTTGTGCGGCTGCCTTGCAGTAGCGGATGATCGAGAGATTGCACTGATCCAATTTAAAATCTCATCAAATCCACTTTGCCTTTCAGCTTCAAACCCCAGATGCACTCTTAATTTCAGACTGAATGTGCGGCATTTTCGGACAAATTAGCCTCTTCCCCCCGACGACGGATTACAGCGCTGCGATTCGTCATCGAGGTCCCGACGATTCAGGTTCCCGCACTTTCGCCGTTTCCGGAACGCCACAATATGTGACGTTGAGTCATCGTCGCCTGGCTGTGATTGACCTCTCGCCCGCCGGCCATCAACCGATGTCGAACGAGGATTCTACGATCTGGATTGTTTTTAACGGCGAGATCTATAACTTTCAGGAGCTTCGTTCCGATCTCAGAGCAAGCGGTCATATTTTCCGCTCGAAGACGGATACTGAAGCGATCATTCATGGCTACGAGGAATGGGGAGAAGATGTTGTCAAGCATCTTCGCGGGATGTTCGCATTCGCCCTCTGGGACAGTCGCTCTCGGCGCTTGTTTCTCGCACGTGATGGCGTAGGGAAAAAGCCACTTTTCTATCATTGCGATGGGCATCGTCTGATCTTTGCCTCAGAGATTAAGGCCATTCTCGAGACGGGTGCCGTCCAGACCAGTCTGGATGCAGATGCCCTTCATGATTATCTGACTTATCTTTATTTTCCACCGCCCAAAACGGCGTTCCGCGGAATCTCCAAGATGCTTCCCGCAACCAGCTTATCCATTCAGGTACAGGCGGACGGATCGCTAAAGCAGCGAGCTGCCACTTTCTGGAGTCCGCTCAAGGCAGCCAGTTCGCCTCTGAGGCTTTCGGAATCGGAAGCTATGGATGGTGTACGCTCGCTTGTCGATGAAGCGGTGAGAATCCGGCTGGTGAGCGATGTCCCGATTGGTGTATTCCTGAGTGGCGGAATCGATTCCAGCACAATCACGGCCTTTGCTTCTCAGCGCAGTCAGGGGCCGGTCCAGACGTTCAGCATCAGTTTTCCCGACAGCAAATTTTATGATGAGTTGCCCGCCGCGAAGCTGGTGGCTGAGAAGTTCCGAACCTGCCATCATGTCCTTCAAGCCGACGCCGACTGTGTGCGGCATTTGACCAAAGTGGTCCGACATTTTGACGAGCCCTTTGGAAACCCCACCGCCGTTCTGGAGTCGATTCTAGCGGAACTCATGCGGCGGCACGTGACGGTTGCCCTGTCCGGAGACGGTGGAGATGAGGTCTTCGGAGGCTATGTCCGTTATGCGGGAGCGCAGCTGGCTCGGCATTACCGAAGGCTGCCGCTTTTTGTAACTCGATCTCTAGCCCCGCGTCTCTCGGCGCTGATCCGGGATGACACGAATGGGCGTCACGGCTTTCGGCGTCTCCGCGAGTTTATGGAGTATGGGTGGCAACCCGAAGAGGAAATGTATTTGCATTGGGTCGGCTATTTTTCTGAGGCTGAAAAACAGACCCTCTATACGCCTTCTTTTGCGAGACAAACAGCGGGTTGCGATTCCGGGGCGTTCTTGCGAACCCTTTTTCGTCAAGGCGCTGAGCTCGATCCGACAAACCGGCTGGGGTATGTTGATCTAGCCTCATTCCTGGCCTGCAACTGCCTAGAGTATTCTGACCGGATGTCGATGGCACACTCGCTTGAAGTCCGCTGCCCATTTGCTGATCAAAGACTGATTGAATTTGCGTTTGGGTTGCCTGGATCGATGAAAGTTCGCGGGCTTGAGACGAAATGGATTGTCAAGCACGCGATGCAGGGCATTCTTCCGACGGAAATCCTGCGGAGAAAGAAGATGGGCTTCAACCCTCCAGCCTCCCGATGGATCAACCGAGAATTGAGGCCTTTGGTGGAGACGCTTCTGGCTCCGAAGGCTGTCGAACATCGGGGCATTTTTCGCCCGCATGCCGTGAGCCAGTTGATTGAGGATCACCTGGGAGGTAAACGTGACAACACGTTGAAGATTTGGGCTTTGCTCATGCTTGAGATCTGGCAGCGGTTGTATCTTGACCACGAGTCGGAGCCGTCACTTTTTGAAAACATTATCGCCACTACCTGGAACTGCGGGGAGGCTCGCGTTGCCGCTGCGCAGAGAGCATGATCTGGATTATGGTCGCATGCAGCGCCTGTTTTATCTTTGACCACGTGCCACGCGGAAGGTGAAGCCCCTGAGAGCCGTCGGTCGCTCCCCAGGTGCACGCTAAGTCATGATTCTTACCTACCACGAAATTGAGGCTGAAAAATCAGGCTATCGCTACGGCCTGACGCGACGGGAGTTGGAAGAGCAACTGAAATACATCGCGTATTTCCAAAAAATCGCTGGAATCCATACCCACTCACCGGTAATCACCTTTGATGATGGGCATCTTTCCGCCTATCAGCATGCGCTCCCACTGCTGGAGAATCAGGGTCTCAAAGCCGTGTTTTTTGTTCTGGTGGGTTGGACTCAGAATCGGCGCGAGTACATGACGTGGCGTCAACTGAGAGAGATTGCTGAGTTGGGCCACACGGTGCAGTCGCACGGTTGGTCGCACCGGTTCCTGACTCACTGCTCCAATTCTGAACTTGAAAATGAATTACTGAGGTCGAAGCGGGCCCTCGAAGACCACCTGGGCCTTTCGGTTGATTCCCTTTCGGTGCCCGGCGGAAGATGGGATACACGCGTGGTGAGGGCCTGCGCGAGAGCTGGGTATCGGTTTCTCTATACCTCTAACCCTTGGCTACGATCTGCGAAACGTGAGGGAATTGAGCTTCGTGGGCGACTGACGGTACAGCACAATCTCAGCATCGCAAGCTTCAGGCAATGGCTGGACGAGGAGGGCGGAGTTTTCAGTTTCTCGAGGGCTCAGTATTGCGCGAAGGAATTGCTCCGAAAGCTTGTGGGTGATCGTCTCTATCACCGGCTCTGGTGCCGGCTTGCTGGATGGGAGCATCCGGAGGAGACCATGGATGGATTGGCCATCAACAATGCCACTCCTTCCGTCTTTATTGGAGTTTCGTGTGAAAATTCTTCAACTGATCAGCAGTGAAGGAAAATACGGCGCCGAGACCATGCTACTGTGCCTGGTGAAGTCGCTCGCCCTGCTAGGGCACGAGAACGTTATCGGGGTATTCCGTAACTCGCACTGCCCCCATACGGAGGTCGCGGAGGCGGCGAGGCTTGAAGGTCTGAAAGTTGAAATTATCCCATGTGACGGCAAGATCGACCGCCGCGCCGTGGACGTCATCCGTCATTGTCTTCAAATTCATTCCATTGATTTAGTTCACACCCATGGATACAAGGCTAATTTCTACGGATATCTCGCAGCCCGGGGTAAGGGTGTGCCGGCTGTCGCCACCTATCATCTGGACTGGCCTGATCGTGGCCTCGCTCTGCGGCTATACCATCTCTTCGACCGGCTGGTTGTGAGGCGATTCGGCAAAATTGCAGCCGTCTCGGAAGCGGTTGCGAGATCATTGCGGCGATCGGGAGTCCCTTCCGCCAAAATTGTAACGATTGACAATGGAATTGATCTTTCCCCTTTTGCCCAGGCTCGGCCCATTCTGCAGGAGGAAATATCGGAGCGGCCCGATGCGCTGATTGGATTGGTAGGCCGCCTGACACCGCAAAAAGGGTGTGAGTATTTCCTGCGGGCTGCGCAGAGAGTCCTGATTGATTTTCCAAGGACCCTGTTTGTGCTGGTCGGAGAGGGGCCTGACCGGAGGAAACTTGAGGAACTGGTGCGAGACCTGAACATTGCAGAGCGGGTGATTTTTGCAGGGCATCGCGAAGATATGCCGGACGTTTATGCTTCGCTGGATATCCTGGTGCTCCCTTCGATCAACGAGGGGTTGCCCATGACCCTGATTGAGGCGATGGCCGCAGCCCGCCCGGTTATTGCGACACCGGTTGGAGCGATTCCGAAGCTCATCATTCCTGAGCAAACCGGCTTATTAGTGAATCCGAGGGATCCTGTGGGCCTGGCAGCCGCACTCGGACGGTTGATTTCCAATCCTGATCTTCGTCACAGGCTCGGGAGGGATGGACAAGCCTGGGTCATGCGACGCTTCTCGGCGGAAGCGATGGCGCAACAATACGCAGAAATTTATCAGGAGGTTGATGCGGAATTAATGCCCGGTTTACACACGCGCGCCGCCGTTGTCCGGCAAAAAGTGCGCCCGGCGGAGGAGAGATAAGGCGATGAATGCAGTGGATGTTCCTTGCAGGGAAAGCAACGCTACGGCGGTTGAACACGCCCCCAGTCGCATTCTGTTTTCGGTCATCATCCCTACCCTCAATGAAGAGGGTTTGATTGGGCGTTGCCTGGATGCGCTGAGCAGGATGAATTTTCCCAAAGAAGATTTTGAAATTATCATTGTGGATAATGGATCAAGCGACCGCACGCTTGAGATTGCCGAATCCTATGCCGTCGCCCTGAATCTGAGAATTCTGCAAAGGCCAAGGGTCTATGTCTCCGGGTTGCGGAACCTGGGAGCTGCGGCGGCTCGAGGAGAGTATCTTGCCTTTCTGGACGCGGATGTGATTGTGCCAAGAGATTGGATGTGCTCTGCACATGCAGCGCTTAAACAGAAAAACGTAGGAGTAGTTGGAGGACCTTATCATATTCCAGGAAATTCGTCCTGGGTGGCAGAAATTTGGTTTGAATACCGCAAACCTTATGAGTCAGGCCACGTGTCATACCTCGCCTCGGGAAATCTCTTCATAAGCCGGACTCTCTTCATGCGCTTCGCCGGATTTGATGAAACGATTGAAACCAATGAAGATTATGAGTTTTGCCAGCGAGTGCGCGAGGCTGGCCTGCCGATACAGGCTTTCCCAGAGCTTGGTGTGGAGCACCTGGGGACTCCGCAAAGGCTGTCTGCTTTTTATCGTCAACAGCGATGGCATGGGACCCACGTATTCCGAGTCTTCCTGCGCAATCCCCTGAAATTACCCAATGCGAAAGCGGTTTTTTTCGCCCTTTATACTTTGATTTGTCTGATCGGTGTATTTTATGGGCTTGGCAGCTTTGCGACCGCGGGCCGATTCCAAACTCTCTTCGTTTCATTGTTGGCCCTGCTACTGATGCCGATGGCGCTTAGTCTTGGTGTGGCGTTCAGCCGCGGCCGATGGATTAACTTTTTTCCTCTCACCCTGTTGCATCTGACCTATGGAGTTGCGCGCGCCTTGTGCCTGCTTAATTATCGGGCTTGGGCGGGTGGAAAGAAGTCTCGCGCCTCCCAGCGTGATAAGCAACTTGCATTCGGGGAAAAAGCATAGCTTTTTCCTCGCGATGCTCAGACCAGATCGTTTCATCGTACATCAAAATTACTTCCTCCACAGTTTCCTCTGTCTAATCAGTCCCACCGGATTGTGCGTTTTAGCTCTGCCTCAGAATTGATTTACTCCCGACTGAGACGCATCTTCACCTTCACTTTTCAGCCTTCCTGATCCTTCCAAAGCTTGATTCTTCCTAATGGCAAGCTCCGGAAACCTGTCTTGAGCCGGCCATCAGTATCGCGGACCGCGAAATTGAGTGCCACCTGCCGTCGGCAATCCGCGACATGCTCCAGACTGCTGCGGAGACAAAGGCACTACACTAAGGATTGTCTTGTTATTCACGATGCCATCAAAGGAGAATCACTCTTCAATGAGCTACGGCGCTTAAACTAGTTGGAGGATTTGGCTTCTGTGCCGTGCTGCCACCTTTGTAGTATTCGTAGGCTCCGATATCAAATGCTGAGCCTTGCGGGCGTGTAATGCCGGTTTGGTCCAGCGGCGTTCCTCCCTGCCACGGGGGATAATTCTTATACGTATTGCTGCTACTGATGGCAACGCCTGCGTCGATCGCGGGGCTTCCGGATTGAAGTTCAAAGCTCAGAAAGTTGTGTAAGGATGGATTGGTAAGTAAAGGGTTAGTGGTGATATTTCCGGTTGTGAAAGTTGGGGCTGATCCTGACCCGCCGAACCAGATATTGTTGGACCCGCTGACGTACGTGGAATTAGCTCCTGCTCCGTTCACATAAGGCTCGTTGGATAACTGCAAAACCAGATTGTTTCGGAGCCTTACCAGGAGCGAGCTCTCGCCGCCATTAATCATAAAGGCGCCGTTCTCGCCGCCAAATCCCACATAGGAGCCTGTGTCATAGAGTGTGTTGTTATAGACCTCAATTGTCCCGCCGCCCACGGGCCCATTATTGGTGATATAGGCGAAGTAGATGCCACTATAGTCGCCTGAATCTCCTCCCTGCGGCGATGGTCCCATGCCCGTATGGGCGATGACGTTGTTATATAGCTCGACCTTCCCTTGCGAAGGGTCGACGGTGGCGAGGTCGATTCCATCACAGGGGTCGCCATAGATGAAATTGTCATGGATGGAAATATCGTACTGGTTGTGGCCCGTCGGATCACCTGATCCGCCCCCACCCAGCGGAGAGGAGTGAACCTGGATAGCGCGGCAGTCCATATTGTCGTGGATATAATTCCAGGCGGCCTCAATGTGATTAGAATCAGAACTCCAATAGACACCGTGCTGTTGCTTATTGGCAACGAAGCCTAAAGAAGTCGAAACGTTAGTGACCTCATTTCCGAAAAACTTGTTATAGCTGCTCTCATTGGTTTCGTAACATCCGCTCTGCCCGTTGGCATTTGGACACTGAAACTTGTTGCCGACAATACGCCAATTGTTGGCCTGGAATGGATTCATTGCTTCGCCATTTGGTCCGAAGTTGATCTTCGCGAATGTCCAATAACCCGGACTTATGCCGATTTCTGGTACTCGAAGTCCGTAGCTATTCGTGCTGTTTCCAATACTAACCGAAGCCCCAGGGTAGGCCACTATCGCCATTGGATTACCTGCCGTGCCGCCGTTGTAAATACATAAAGCTGCGTCGTAGTTGTCGGTTGTCGTTTGACTAACCCCATTTTCGATATAACACGTATCGCCAGCGCTGATGGAGTCCCGGCAATGTGTAATCGTGCGCCAAGGCGACGAGGCGGTTCCGACGTTTGAGTCGCTGCCTGTCGTCGACACAAAGTAAATATGTCCGCTGCGCACTGTGAAGGGGATGCCGTTTGACGCCTGCCCATTAACCGTGACCACAAAGTTTCCAGTCCCGGGCGTGCAGCCTGAGCCAAGCTGCACGATGATCTCCTGATACCAGAAGTGAGCCATTCCCCATCCGGTGTAGGAGCCCGTCGCAGGCAAGACGCGCAGGCAATTTAACCCATTCCATGTAACGGTGGAGCTGCCTTGGGAACTTCCAAAGAAATTTCCGTACAAGGTGACGTAGGCTCCGGCGAATCCGTTGACGTTCTCGCCTCCGGCATTCGGTCCGCTGTCCAAGTCCGTAAAGAATAACCTTGGGGCTTGCGCCATTGCGCAGAACGCGTTGAGCGCAATCAAGAGGGGCAAGAGTAAGAGCGATTTTTTAAGTTTTGTCATGATCAAAGCTACCTCCAGCCGGGATGGGGATGATTCTTTGTTGAGAATCAGAAATTGTAGCGACATCGTTCCTTTGTACGGCCAGTACTCTCACCGGCCTTTTTCTGCGCTGAGGACAGCGCAACTGCTGTCTGCGTTGTCCATGAATTCTCAACAGGTTTGCTGCCTATTCAACCGCCTTACCGTGTTTGGCTTCTCATTATAGCGGCTTTGCCGTCTCAACCTTTCGGGAGAATTCCGGATGGTCTGAATCCTCTCCTATGGAGAAGGTACTGTGGCCTGAGCCTGATTAGAGTATGAGCTCTCAACATTGCTTGTATTGACGGCGGTCGCAACATAGTAATACGTCTGGCCTGCCTGAACCGTCGTATCAGTATAGCTCGTGCTCGTGATCAATGAGCCGTTGACCTTGGTGTAGGGTCCACCCGAAGTGTTACTGCGATACACGTTGTAGCCTGAAATATTCGTTGAGGTGCTTGCTGTCCAGGACAGGCTGACGGAATGAGCATTGGTTCCCGTCCCGGAGAGAGTTTCGACGTTGGGGGAATCGGCAGCATTGCTGGTGATCGTGATGCTGCCGGTGACGCTCCCCGCCGACTTGGGGGCAAAGGTCACGCTGTAGGACATACTCTGGCCTGCCGGCAAAGTATAAGGCAGACTCAACCCGGTCACACTGAATCCGGTTCCCGTCAAGGTCATCGCGGAGAGAGTAGCGCTGGCGGTTCCAGTATTCTTAATGAGCACCGGCAGGGTGCTGGTGCTTCCGACCAAGACATTTCCAAAACTTGTGCTTGTCGGAGTCTCGGTCAGCATGGCTGATTGCGTTGATGATGATCCGGAGGGGCTGCTGTAAGTGATGTCATCAATGGCAAGTTCCATCCCGGCGGTGAATGATACCGTGACCGTCGTGGAAGCCTGAGTCCATCCTGTCGTCACTAGTTGCATGGACCCAGTGGTGATGGCCTGCGACTTCGTCTGCCCCAGATTATCCGTCAGCGTCAGAGTTCCATTGACGTCCGTGAGGGCATGCAAACTGACCAGGAGCATAGGTCCGGGTGAAAAAGTGAACTGTCGCGAGTTAACTTGCGCTGAGAAATAGATGTTATTGGTTGGGTCGGATTCCCATGGCCCTTCCCAGTCCCAATTCCCCGTGCCAAAATTGATTCCTTGAAAGATTCCATTTAGTGGTCCTGGAGATCCGGAAGGCGCCGGGTTATCAAACGTGACGGTCGTTGTAGTTGTTGTTGCCGTAACTCCAGTCCCAGAAAGAGGGATCGTCAGTGAGGAATTCGAAGCATTGCTCGTGATGACCAAACTTCCCGTGGCTGATCCTGCGGATTTCGGAGCAAATGTTACGGTGAAGGTAGTACTCTGGCTTGCGGATAAAGTGAGTGGCAAGGTAGGTCCGCTCAGACTGAATCCCGTACCCGATATGGAGGCTTGGGAAATTTTGACGCTGCTGGGTCCTGGGTTGGTTACGGTAATTTTCTGCGTGCTGCTGGCGCCGACTGTTACATTCCCAAAATTCAGACTCGTCGGACTGGCGGAAAGGGTGGAACTGGATTGCGAGGACGATGAGACTGACGGGCTGCTATACGTGATGTCATCAATAGCGAGGTCCATGCCAGCGGTAAATGAAACGGTGACCGTGGTCGAAGCCTTGGTCCACCCGGTTGTCATCAATTGCATCGAGCCGGTGGTGATAGCCTGTGACTTCGTCTGGCCCAGATTGTCTGTCAGCGTCAAAGTTCCATTGACATCCGTAAGTGCATGCAAACTGACCAGGAGCATAGGTCCGGGTGAAAAAGTAAACTGTCGCGAAGTCACCTGTGAGGAAAAGTAGATGTTATTGCTGGGGTCGGATGCCCACGGCCCTTCCCAATCCCAGTTTCCCGTCCCGAAATTAATACCCTGGAAAATCCCATTCAGCAGACTGCCCGAGGAGCCGGAAGGCGCCGGATTATCAAACGTTACCGTCACGGTTGTGCCGCCGGTGACCTGACCTGAACCATAGGCAGATAGGTTGCAAACACCGGATTTAACTTGCCCCGTACTCCACTTGGCCGGCAATGAGGTGAGGTTAAGCTGGCTGCTTGTTTCGCTCTGACAACTCCCACTCGCGGTGTTATCTCGAAACTGAGGCGCGCCTCCCTGTGTGCCCAAAATTGCGATCCAATATCTGGCTCCTTGCTGGATGCTGACGGAGGAAATAGAAAGAGTATTCCAGGTACCCTCCCGAAGTTGGCTATTGCTGCCCTGAGCGAGCAGTGCCCCCGGGTGACCGCTGGCATCCGCATAAACACCCAAATAGATTTGAGTCGAGTTAGAAGACGCGTCCAGATAAACGGTCAGTGATCCCAGCGTGCCGCTGGCTAGCGCGGTGATGGGAAAGGCTTGAGCCTCGCCAATAGGATCGGAACCGAGCTGACTTTGTATGGTTTGGGTCCCAAGCAGAATTGTCGCGGATGACGATTGGCTTTGAGCCAGGCCCCCAAGCGGCATGAGACAGGCATATAGGGCGAAGGCGCTGGCCCATACCAACCTATCCAGCTTTAATGGATGATTCTTCAGTCGCAGACTCTGATTTGCACTGACGTCAGCCGAACCGAATAGCCCGATAAGGGTGAATGCGTGTTTTGGCATCACGTTTTCTCCGCTTGGTTGAAAATAGTTGTGCCTTAAGACTTGCTGAACCAACGCTGTGGGCTGTTTGCTGATTCGTATGCCGGCTTGTCAAGATGGTGAAAGTTGACAGGCCTCTTGCCACTGAGCATGGCAGGAAACTAAAAACCAAGAGGCGGGCAATGAGGGAAGCGACGACAAAACTCTTGTGATGGCCTCTCAGTCGCTAGTTTCTGATTTCGCTGCGCTTCGCTGTCAACAAACCAACACCTTGCAGGGTCTTTATCAAACTCGGCATCGCGGAACGTTGCGATCAAGACTCAGGTGACCAACTCAAAACGTTCCTTACGTTCGTCGACAAACAGCTTGCTTTTTACGGATCTTCTAGCAGATCGCTGCGATGGATCACAGGAAAAGAGAGCAATGAGAATTCAGATCATGTCGATGTGCGCTGTAACGTCAGTAGCGATCCACAGATGCCGGAAGTTCCATAGAGGTCATTCAGAACGTCCGGCAAGGAGGTATGATGGCATATCTTAATGCTTTAGTCAATATATATTTTATTAATTATATATCTATTAAATCTGCAACCGCAAATACCTGCTCCTTAAGAAGTCTGAGCAATTCATATTCATTCAAGGGTGTTACTTAACTCTAGCCACCTCCATGTCTTATGCCGCTCAGGCGTGATTAAAATACAAGCGGCTTGGGTCGGGTGGCCTATAGATAACCCATTGGCTTTCTCCTTGACAGAGCCGCTTCTTACGGATTCTGAGCTAACACTGAAAAAGCCGCGCATGTATTTCAAGGCAAGGGCACATTCGCCTCAACTTCATTGGAATACGTGCTTTCCGTATAGCTCGAATTCACCGCCGTTGCGACGTAATAATACGTCTGCCCGGCCTGCACCGCCCTGTCCATGTAAGTCGTGCCTGTCACGAGTGCCCCATTGATTACGGTGTAGGGTCCCCCTGAGACGGTGCTTCGATATACGTTGTAGCCTATGACATCGGCTGATGAACTGGCCATCCAGGATAGAGTGACAGAGTGAGGATTAGCGCCAGTACCGGAAAGGGTTTCGACCGTGGGAGAATTGGCTGCATTGCTGGTTATGGTAACACTGCCGGAGACCTTGCCTGCCGATAGGGGAGCAAAGGTTACAGCGAAGGAAGCGCCCTGACCTGCCTGTAGAGTCAGCGGCAAGCTCAAGCCGCTAACACTGAAGCCGTTTCCGGTCGCCGCCATCTGCGAAATGATAACAGGTCCGTTACCTGTACTCGAAAGGCTGCCGGTTTGAACACTGGAATTTCCGACTGTGACGGTTCCAAAGTCAATATTGGCCGGATTGATGTTCAGTATGGATCCCAAACCCGTGCCCGAAAGCGTGATCGTTGTAGGCGAATTAACTCCATTACTTACAATCGAAATACTACCCTTGGCGCTGCCGCTTGATTTGGGTGAAAAAATTGCGTGGATAACTACACTTGCTCCAGGAGGTATCCCTAAGGGTAAAGCGAGTCCATCGATGCTGAAACCGCTTCCGGTGATTTGTGCCTGCGTAACAATCAGATTTACTTCTCCGATATTAGTCAAATTAAGGATCTGTGAGCTCTTACCACCCACACTGACATTTCCAAATTCAATATTGACGGGGGCTGCCTCCAGCTCTGCAATTCGAGTTTGACTGAGATTGGAATTGGTGTCTCCGCCCCCGCACCCGATAAAAAACAAGGTAACTGTTAAACACACAGCTAGTTTTGCAGCGCAGTCCACGCTTTTTAACCACGCGGTGTAAGGGGAAGAGCTTTTGCAAATCATGTGCCACCTGTATGATATGCTGATTGCCCATAAATAATTAACTTTTAAGGATAAGCTTTTCATGAGTTCTTATAAAAAATCGGTAAAATTTGCAAACTAATGGCAAAAAATACTTAGAATTATAGTCTGCATAGTGACACGTGCGTGAATCCTCTGAACCGATCTTGGAAAATTTAGCAGAATTATGGTCTTACAAGCGAGATTTGCTCGTGTATTAGCAAGGTGATAGGTGTTTCCGCTGAAGCATGTTCCGAAGTTAGTGGAACTGAATTCGGACATTACAGATCTTGAAAGGCATTAGCGATACTTCGACCGAATCGGAATTAGACCCTAGAGTTAAAAGATTCTTTCCGCGGGGTATCGCATCCTATCGGTCGCATCGGCAAGCCGACTGATATTGCCTACGGCGCACTCTATTTGATCAGTGATGAAAACTCTTGGGTACAGGGCATTTGCTTTGGTGATTGATGGAGGGCTTTCACGGGTGAAATCGGGCATGCTCCGCGCTCGTTTGTCCTGCCACGAAGTTTTGTCTCTGCGATGGCTTGCGTTCCCTGTGGAGCGTACGTCGCTTCCTGTCTCCCCTAATACACGACCGATTATTCCCGGCTTTTAAGCTATGTTCGCGCAGGGCAGGTTCGGCAAAAATTCATGGCATCATCGAGTGTGGAGAAAAAATTCAGAACACAGAGGTTCGATCCCTTCCCACCCCGGGGATCAAATGTTCATGCGCCATGAGCCAGGACAAAAGTTTATGGCGCGCAGGTCGCAGGTGAGGCACAATCAAACCATTATTGGCTTTGATTATCAGCACGCAGAGAAATTCCGGACCATGGCGCCCCCTCAGTAAATTCAGTCGTAGGCTGACTGCCACCCGAAGGTCGCCTTTATTAGGTAAACATGCGGAAGAAATTTTGAAGGGATTGGGTTATGACAAGGAGACGATAGCCGAATTGGGAAGATATCCAGTGATTTAAGGATCTGTATTTGTAAGATAAGTTTATTAAGTTAAGTAAAGATTCTACTTGAAGGTCATATTCGCTGGACATTATGTTATAAAGACTGTGTAAGGAATGTTGTTACCGTTCCGTCCTGTAACCGAATTTTTACAGTTTTTATTCGACTGAAGGGGCGTGATCTCAACCCCGCCGAGAAGGCCCAACCCCTCCCCGGCCTTCCGCGCTTCTCTCGAAAGGGGGAAGACTTCGGCGGGGTTGAATTCCCGCCTCTTTTGTTCAAGACAGCGAACAGAACTGAGTTTTTGGAGGACTCAAGTCGACATAGATGAAAACAACGAATCGCTTCTTTTGTCTTTTATTCCTTCTGATTGTGATGTTGAGCTCGTGTGTATGGATCAGCGCGGCGCCGAGGGTACTTTGGCGAATCGGGAAATTCGACCACTCGTCGATGGAATTCAATCAAGGCAGTGTCGGGCCGCCTCTGTTCGGGCTCGGCTATCCCAAGAATCCGATCGTTTATATCGTGGGTCAGAGCAATCCTAAAAAAGACTGGCCCGCGTTTCAGCCGGGAACGTCGAACGGCATGGCGGGATATCATCCTTACCCCTACACCATCCGGTTCGATCTCAACGAACCTCTCAAAGGCGTCTACAGCCTGAAAGTGGGGATGGTGATTCAGACCCAGCGCCTTTCGATGCTGCAAATTGATCTTAACGGCCATCGAGGCTGGGCGTACCAGCATCCGCAATGGAACGACGTGCCTGGAAATAAATATTGGAATGATACGGCGAAGGTCGAGCTTCCCGTGCGCTTTCTCCGAAGGGGAACAAACCGCCTGGTGCTGACCGCCATCGATGAACCCAACCAGCGTGACGATGCCAGCAACCCGGGAATCGTCTACGACGCTTTGGAATTGGATCAGGACCCGCAGGGGAAGTTTGACCCCAGCAAAATCACGGCCCAAGTTCAGCCCACAGTCTTCTATCAAAATAAGGGCAACCAGCTTACAGAGATCGTGGATGTATTTATAGGTCACAATGCGCCCTCCAACCCGGGGAAGGTTTTGTTGACGGTCGGCCATCAGAAATTCATGCAGTCTCTCTTGCCCGATCGTGATTTTGGCGAGCAACGGGTGGAATTTGCTGTGCCCGAATTTTCGTCTGCAACCTCTGCGGAATTGACCGTGACTCTTCGCGGGCGCTCTCGCCATTTCCGGGAAACCCTGAATCCGGCCAGGAAGTGGACCGTGTTGGTGGTCCCTCACGAGCACCTGGACGTAGGCTATACCGACTATCAGGCGAAGGTGGCTGAGGTGCAAAGCCGTGTTCTGGACGAGGCCATGGGGATGATTCAGAAGAATCCCGCTTTCCGCTACAGCCCCGATGGGTATTGGGTGCTTCAGCAATTTTTCGCCGGAAGAACGGTGAGTGAGCAACAGAAGCTTTCGCAGACGATTCAGGAAAAGAAGATCTTCGTCCCGGCACAATATGCCAATCTCCTCACGGGCTTTCCGACGGTTGAGACCTTGATACGATCGCTTTATCCAAGCTTCAGATTCGATCAGCAACACGGGGAATCCTTCGATTACGCCAACATCACTGATGTGCCTTCGTATAGTTGGTCTTATGCTTCGGTCTTGGCAGCTGCCGGGCTGAAATATTTCCTGGCAGGTTGCGACCAGATTCGCGGGCCGATTTTGAATCAAAGTCATCTACAGGAAGGATCGCCCTTCTGGTGGGAAGGTCCCGACGGCGGCAAAGTGCTGATGTGGTACTCGGACAGCTACGGGCAGGTGGGGCAATTTTTTGGCCTGCCGCCCCGCGTGATGATCGGGCACGATGCTTTGCCGAGATTCTTGCAGGTGTATTCCACCAGGGAGTACAAGCCAAGTTCCGTGCTGCTTTTCGGCGCGCAGTGGGAGAACTCGGACCTCTTTCCCCAGCAGGCGACCTTCGTGGGCGCATGGAATAAAGTCTATGCCTATCCCAGGTTAGTCTATACCGATTTCAGCAGCGCGCTCCAGGCGATTGTTCGCGAAGAGGGCAGTTCCATTCCCGTAATGCGCGGCGATGGCGGGCCTTACTGGGAAGACGGCATCGTTTCCGATGCCCGCTTTGCGGCAATGAATCGCGAAAACGAGCAGCGGGCGCTCTCCGCTGAGAAGATTTCCACCTTGAGTTCTCTTCTAAACCCCCGGGTGAAACCCGAGCAAGAAATTCTTCGCCAGATGTGGCGCAATCTGATTCTTTTTGACGAGCACACCTGGGGGGCTGCCGGGAGCGTAACGAATCCACAGAGCCAGGAATCCATACGCCAACTGGCGGTGAAAGATGCGTTCGCAATTCGCGCGAAGCACGACCTGGAATATATTCTGGATCGCAACCTGGCGGTGATTGCGGCATCCATTCACGATCCAAGCGGCACCTGGGTGGTGTTCAATCCGCTCAACTGGCAGCGGAGCGGCTTGGTTGAAATGGATCTTCCCAGAGGCGACGAAATCGTGGACCTCGCCACGCAACAAGCCGTACCTTATGAAGTTCTCTCGACGGGCGAAGCTTATCAGCACGTTCGCTTCATGGCCCGTGATGTTCCCTCGGTGGGTTATCGGTGTTATGCCTTGAAGAAGGCTGCTTCCAAGCCTACCGCTCCGCAAACAAGTTCGGGGAAGGTTATGGAGAACGAGTACTACCGCATCGTGCTTGACCCCGAAAGCGGAGCAGTGAAGAGCATTTACGACAAAGAGTTGCAGAAGGATATGGTTGATCCATCGAGCGCGTACCGCTTCGACCAGTATCTTTATGTAACGGGCGGCGACCAGCCTTCGATGAACAGCCTGATTTATAACTATCCAGGATTGCCCGTGCCGCAACTCACCGTTCACGGTGCGGCAGCAGGACATCTGATTTCGGTAACGCGCGAGCCTTTCGGGACAGTCGCACGGCTTGAAAGCTCGGCAACCCATACACCACGCATTGATACCGAGATCATTCTTTTCGATGGCCAGAAGAAGATCGATTTCACCAATCGCGTTCATAAAAATCCTGTGGATACCAAAGAAGGCGTCTATTTCGCGTTCCCATTCTCCATGGATCATCCGCAATTCCGGTACGAGGTTCAAAACGGTTATGTTGATCCTGCTCATGATCAGTTGCCTGGAGCGGGGAAGGAATGGTTTTCAGTGCAGCACTGGATTGAGGCGCAACAGGATGGAACCACGGTGGCAATCGTTCCGGTGGATGCTCCTTTGGTGACGCTGGGCGATATTGTGCGCGGCACGTGGCCGTTATCCTTTGGCCAGCGCAAGGGCACGATTTTCTCTTATGCCATGAACAACTATTGGTTCACCAACTATCGAGCCGACCAAGGCGGAGACTTTACTTTCCGTTATGTTGTGACCAGCGGGCAAAATATCAGCCCCGCTGCGCTGAGCCAGATGGGATGGGCGGAGATGACGCCATTCGAAGTGAATGAAATCATTTCGAATGACAAGGCGGTGAGCCGCCCTGCACCACTCAGCGGAGTCGAAGGCAGTTTCCTCAAGACCCGTGAACCGAATCTCGTGCTGGTCAACTGGAAACGCGCTGAAAACAACCAGGGAACTATCCTGCGCTTTGTCGAAACCGCCGGGAGGAAAACCACGGTGAGTGTTCAGATCCCACATCTGGAAATCACGTCTGCGTGGCAGTGCAATGCCGTCGAGCAAAATCAGAAAGCGCTCTCGGCATCTCCTGACAGCGTTAGCTTTTCGATAAGTCCGTTTCAAATCCTCACTCTCCGCGTTGAGGGTACGGCCAAGCCGTAATTCCCGGTAAGATCGGTGACGAATGCGAGTATTCGCATTCGCTCCTCGACATTAGATGCGGCACACCGTTTGCTGGGGAATCAGGGTGCGGAACTCCGTTTTTCTCGGAAGCGGAGGCCGGGCCGAGTGGCGCCATACTGGCGCCGCGGGATTGACGCAGGCATCCTTCGCCTGGCCTCTGAGATATTTTCGCGGCGGGCGATTGCAGGCACAGAATCATGGGTACTATGAAATCAAGCTCCGAAGAATTTTATGTAACTCAAGAAGCCAAAGTGTGTTCTCTCCTTCTTCTTTCCAATCAGATCATCTCTCACCTTCCTTCTCTTTAAGTTCCCGAATCTGTTAGGCTAATCGATGGATCAATAAACATGAGAGTGGCATTGTGTGTCTCCGCTCATGGGATCAGTCGGGATGTCTGGCGATGAACGATCAACGGATAAAGGCTAAGTTGAAAACGTTCTGAAGAGCTTGAAGGAGAACTTTATGAGATATGTGTGCATCCATTGCCACTTTTATCAACCTCCCCGAGAAAACCCCTCGCTCGAATCGATTGAGCTTCAGGATTCAGCTTACCCGTATCACGATTGGAACGAAAGAATTACGGCTGAGTGTTATGCTCCCAATGCAGCATCACGCATACTGGACAACGAGAACCGAATCGTCAACATTGTGAACAATTACGCCCGGATCAGTTTTAACTTCGGGCCGACCCTTCTCTCCTGGATGGAAGAAAAGGCTCCCAAAGTTTATCAGGCGATCCTGGATGCAGACCGAATCAGCCGCGAAACGTTTTCCGGACACGGCTCGGCACTGGCACAGTGCTACAACCACATGATCATGCCTCTTGCGAACAGCGCAGACAAATACACCCAGGTCATCTGGGGTATCCGCGACTTTGAACATCGGTTTGGGCGGGCGCCGGAAGGAATGTGGCTGCCGGAGACGGCGGTGGATCTTGCAACGCTTGAAATCATGGCGGAAAGAGGGATTCTGTTCACGATTCTCGCGCCACGTCAGGCCGCGCGGGTGAGGAAGATCGGGGGGCGCACGTGGCATGATGTCAGCGGCGACCGGATTGATCCCACCCGTGCCTATCTGATCCGCTTGCCGTCACGCCGCAAGATTCACGTCTTCTTCTACGATGGGCCCATTTCCCGCGCTGTTGCATTTGAAGGGCTGCTGAATAATGGCGAGACTTTTGCCAATCGTTTGATGAGCGGCTTTGCCGATGAAAGCGTCCGGCCGTGGCCACAGCTTGTGCACATTGCTACGGATGGTGAAACTTACGGTCACCACTTTCATCACGGAGAGATGGCCCTGACCTATGCTCTTCATTACATTGAATCCAACCAACTTGCGCAAATCACCAACTATGGGGAATATCTTGAAAGGCATCCGGCCACTCATCAGGTTGAGATCTTCGAGAATAGCTCCTGGAGTTGCGTGCATGGGGTCGAGCGTTGGAAGAGTAACTGCGGATGCAATGCCGGTCACCCCGGCTGGAATCAGGAATGGAGAGCTCCGTTGCGTGAAGCTCTGGACTGGCTTCGGGATGATTTGGCCTCGCGGTACGAGACAAAGGCGCGAGAAACTTTGAAAGATCCTTGGAAAGCGCGGAATGATTATATCGATGTCATCCTGGATCGCTCCGAGGGGAGCCTGGAAAAATTTTGGGAGAAATCCGCTTCACATCCGCTCAGCGATTCCGAAAAAATTCTCGCATTGAAACTGCTGGAACTCCAACGGCACACCATGCTGATGTACACCAGTTGCGGATGGTTTTTTGACGAACTCTCAGGCCTTGAAACCGTACAGGTAATTCAATATGCCGGCCGAGCCATTCAACTGGCGAAGGAAGCTTTCGGCGAGTTCGATGAGTCGCCTTTTCTCGAGCGATTAGCACACGCCAAGAGCAACATCCCTGAAAATGGCGACGGCGCGCAAATCTTTGAGAAGTTCGTCAAGCCAGCCATAGTAGACCTGCCGAAGGTTGCTGCCCATTACGCCGTCAGCTCTCTATTTGATTCCTATCCCGAGAAAGCTCGAATCTATTGTTATACCGTCGATCGGGAAGATTATAGGATGCTGGAAGCGGGCAACACCAAGCTCGTGGTGGGGCGCGTGCGGCTGACCTCGGAGATTACTCTCGATGCTGCGACACTCAGTTTGTGCGGGCTCTATTTTGGCGACCATAACGTGACCTGTGGCGTTCGGATTGCCCGCCCGCTTGAGGAATATCAGCGCGCTGTCCAAGAAGCGGCCGAAGCTTTCGAACGAGCAGATATTCCGGCAATCATCCGATTGCTTGACCGGGACTTCGAAGGTGGAACCTATTCCCTGAAATCTCTTTTTAAAGATGAACAACGCAGGATTCTGAGCATCATTCTGGAATCCACCCTATCCGAGGCCGAAGAAAACTTTCGTCGCCTTTATGAGCAACATGCTTCGTTGATGCGATTTTTGGCGGATATTGGCACTCCGCTGCCGAAAGCATTTCGGGCCGTGGCGGAGTTTGCATTGAACAGCGAATTGCGCCAGGCATTTTTAACCAAGGATCTGAACCCGGAGCGCATCGTCCGGTTATTTGAAGAAGCCAGGTCGGTAAAGGTGGAATTTGATGCGCCAACATTGGAATATGCGCTGCGAAGGCGAGTGGAAGAGGTTGCGGAGAGTTTTGCAGCGCAACCCGATGATTTGTCAAGCCTCGAGAAACTGGAGACCACGGTAGGCCTGGCTTGTACCGCTCCTTTTGAGGTAGGGCTCTGGAAGGCTCAGAACATCTGCTTTGAACTTATTCAGGATGTCTACCCCAGGATGCGATCCAAAATTGAACAAGGAGACGAGTCTGCAAAGGCGTGGGTGGAGCGCTTTCATGCCGTAGCCGAAAAGTTGTCTCTTCGCGTCAATTCGGGAGGGTGAGTTCATAAGAAAGCACTGCTCAGCACGACGGGCCTGAAATTCTGATGCACACTTGTCGAATTCCTTCTGCAACCTATCGCATTCAGTTCAATGCGCAGTTCCGCTTTCAGGATGCCCGTAGGTTAATTCCATATCTGCACGCGCTCGGCATTTCTGACCTTTATGCCTCGCCCGTGCTGCAAGCCAGGCGTGGAAGCAGCCACGGCTACGATGTGACGGATCTTTCGCGGCTCAACCCTGAGATTGGAACCGAAGAGGAATTTGAGGAACTCGTGCAGGAGTTGCATCGGCATCAAATGGGGCTGATTTTGGATATTGTTCCCAATCATATGGCTGCAAGCAGTGAGAGCCCCTGGTGGATGGATGTACTGGAGAATGGTCCAAGCTCGGCTTATGCCACCTATTTTGATATCGATTGGCATCCGCCGCGCCGGACGCTTGAGAACAAAGTTCTTTTACCCCTTTTGGGTCGTCCTTATGCGGAGGTTCTTGAAAATCAAGAGCTCAAGTTGGTCTATGAAGAGTCAGGTTTCTTTCTGCAGTACGCAGATCTGAAATTGCCGGTCGCGCCCAAATCCTATTTCCACATTCTGACGCACAGGTCAGAGGAATTGAAACAGAAAATAGGGTCGGATTCTTCTGCATGTCGGGAATTGGAAGGGATTCTGGCCGCGATAGCAGATTTGCCAGAGCGGGTCTCACTCTCCTCGGAAGTTGTCGGCGAAAGGCGCCTGCAAAGGGAGGGGATTAAGGAACGGCTTTGGAAGCTTTATCAGACGTCGGAGGAAGTTCACGATTTCATTGATGGGAATTTGAGGGCTTTCAATGGGAGGAAAGGCGACCCCCAGAGCTTCGGCCTTCTGGATGAACTGTTGTCTGATCAGGCTTACATCCTGTCATTCTGGCGAACTGCAAACGAAGAGATCAATTACCGCCGCTTTTTTACCATCACCGATTTGGTGGGCGTTCGTGTTGAGGACCCGCTAGTCTTTGATGCCACGCATGCGACTATCTTCCGCCTTATTGAGAAAGGCCTGGTCACAGGATTGCGAATTGATCATATTGATGGATTACGTGATCCTCTCGGTTACCTCCGGCGATTGCAGGAAAGATTGGGGTTCTCGAGTTCCGGAGATCGCCAGGAATGCTTTTACACGGTTGTGGAAAAGATTCTTTCAGAAGGCGAAGTCCTGCCCGGGAACTGGCCGATCTGTGGGACTACCGGATACGATTTTTTGAACGTTCTGAACAGAATCTTTGTCAGTGAGCGAGGGGTTAGAGTTCTGAATAGAGTCTATCGAGACTTGCTGGGGATGGATATTCGATTTGAAGACCTGGTTTACGAAAAGAAAAAGGAGGTCATGGACTCGTTGCTGGCCGTGGAGATGCGGAGCCTGGGCCACCACCTGAGCCTGATGGCTGAGCAGGATCGCTATGCTCGTGACCTTCCTGTGGCAGAGCTGACCCCGGCCTTGATTGAGACGACTGCTTGCCTATCCGTTTATCGAACCTATACTCGAGATTCCACGGTGGCTTTGTCTGATCGGGATTACATCGTTCAAGCTCTCGAAGCCGCCCGCCGAAGAAACCGTAACCTGAACCCCGCCTATTTTGATTTCCTGGGCGACGTCCTTCTCTTGCGGGAAAAGGTGCACCTCTCACCTGCGCAACGGGAGGCTCGCCTCGCATTCGTGATGCGATGGCAGCAGTTCACGGGCCCCATCATGGCGAAGGGATTTGAAGATACGGTGCTTTATATTTATAACCCGCTCGTTTCGCTGAATGAGGTTGGAGGAAATCCAGCCTCTTCAGGAGTCTCATTGACGACGTTCCAGGAATTTGTGCAAAGAAGGCTGAACGCGTGGCCGCATTCATTGAACGCCACCACGACGCATGATACGAAACGATCGGAGGATGTCCGGGCTCGCGTTAATATACTCTCCGAAATCCCCACGGAGTGGAGGAAGCGCCTCAACCGCTGGATGAGCTGGAATCGCCCCAAGAAGAAGGCTCTGAAAGGAGAGCGAGAGGTGCCCGATCGCAATGAAGAGATTCTTCTATATCAAACCATGCTGGGAGCCTGGCCGTTGCAGGAATCAGAAATTCCGGAATTTAGAAACCGACTTCGAGATTACATGATCAAGGCAACGCGTGAAGCGAGAATCCATACCCGGTGGACTCGTCCGAATGTGACCCATGAAAAAGCCCTGGCTGAATTCATCAAGGCGGTTACGAAAACTTCAGACGATAACCTGTTTTTTAAAGACTTCGTCGAATTTCAACACCAGATTGCTTTCTATGGGGTATTCAATGCCCTTTCGCAATTGCTCATAAAAATCGCGGCTCCCGGAGTGCCGGATTTCTACCAGGGATCAGAGCTTTGGGACCTTCGGTTGGTTGATCCGGACAACAGAGGTCCGGTGGATTTCGACAAAAGAATCCAATGGCTTACGGAACTTGAAAAGAGGGAAGAAGAGAACCCTGCGGCACTGATTCGAAACTTGCTTGGACGATGGGAGGATGGGCGTATCAAGCTCTACGTCATGAGCAAAGCGCTAAATTTCCGCCGCACTCATCAGGAACTGTTTTCTGGGGGAGACTATTTGCCTGGAGAAGTGATCGGCGCGAAAAAGGAATGTGTCATTGCTTTCGCGCGTCGCAACAAGAACGGCTGCGTTTTGCTGGTGGCTCCGAGGCGGGTGACAAGGCTGGTGAAAAGTCTCAAACCGCCAATCGGTCAGAAAGTGTGGGGTAGAACTGCGATCGTGCTACCCCGAAAATCATCCAAGAAGTGGCGCAATATCTTGACTCAGGAAATGTGCAGCACCTCTGTTCAGGACGGCAAAACCGTGCTGCAATTGGCCGATGCACTGAAAAGCTTTCCGTTAGCTTTGCTTGCGACTGAGTAATATAAAGACCAGCCGCTCTGCTGCTAGTGTGCTGAGGAAGAGGGTGGGGCACTCTCAGGAATGCCCGACTGACCCTTGAAATGGGACGGTCTTGCTTCAGTCGAGGCTATTTCCTGTTTCCCTTCCACTTTTAAAAGAATCGGAGCTGATGCATGAAGTGTGGGTGAATTGGATTCGACTTCCCCCACGGCATAGATCGGCTGGTCCACAGGCCGAGCCCAGTCCTCGGCTCTCAGGGTGAACTTGTGCATCGTTTCGTTGGAATGGACAAGAATGCCATTCAGACCAACGTTCACTACGCGAACCCCAGGAGGAAGATTATCAATCTGACAAGGAACGCGTCCCTTAAAGCCGTTTTCACGGCTGACACTGAGCGTTACGGTGGTTGTCTGGCCGGGCCTCAGCGTAATTTCCCGAGGCTCGGCGGCGATCAGGAGGTCGGGGGCCGGCATCAAGGCTGCGACTCGCAGAGGCGTCTCAGGATCGGCAACTCGGATCAGTGGATGCCCGCCTACCCAGGCGTGCCCTTCAATTTTGAAGGGGACAGCATTCTCCCAGGAGGGTACATTCGAGGCTGCTTGAAGGATGAGGGTGACAGAATCCTGCCCTGCCGGAATCGTAGCAGCCTGCGCAGTAATCCAGCTGGGAAGGCCCACGGCCCTGATCTCGATAGGTCCTTGATATCCCAGCATCCGATTGGCGGTTACTTCAACCGGTAGTCGCCCACCACGAGGAATATTCGGATTCTCCGTCGAAGCCGTCAGCGTGAAATCCGGAGCAGCGTCTCGAATGATCAGTTGGTAGGCGAAGTCCGGGCCTTGAAGGCCGCGAACATCCTTGATGTGAAGGATGTATTCGCCATCCTGCGGCGCTACAAAGTCAAGCCGCGAATCAGAGCCGAATCCTGGACCTCCGTCATCATTCCGATAGGCAATGCGGAATACGGGAAGGCCGTTGGAAGGAAACTCGGATCCCGGCGGTAGGATTTCCGCCCGATATGCCGGCTCTGTCACGTAATGCGCTTGAGGTGAAGTTCCGAGGAGTGCCACGCGCTGATCCCCGTACCCTTTCAGGAGAATATCCGCATCCGGCTGATCAGGAATGAACTGAATCTGGTCGAGTTCCTCGCCAACCATCAGGTAGTCATTATCATGAAAGCCCGTTCGTGAGACCAGCCGGTAGCCACGCGTGCGAGAGTCCCTGTCAGCGAGAGTAAGCGAAGTTTCGTTCAGGCAGCGAACGATGGCCCGGGGAATGGGATGACCCTGGCTGTCGAGCACTTCAATGACAGAATCGAGCGGAGAACCCAGACGCGCTGCAGCCACTTCAATGTTCAAATGTTCGCCCTTTCGCGCTGTAAACCGGAAGTAATCTTCATCGGGCGGTCCGTTTTTCTGAAGGCTATAGATGTGGCCATTGATAGCTGCTGGAACCTGAATCGACTCAGCTTGCGCAACCGTGTTATTCGGTTCCTTTTCGGTTAGCTCGGGTTCATTGTCCACGGTTACGTAGGCTGTGTTGAGTGAGATACCGTGGGCCGTTTTGACTCTAACCGGAACGGTTGTCCAGCCATCAGCCGATGGAGGAGGATCCACTTGCACTTCGTGAATTCCACCCAGATTAATGCCTTTCACTTCCACCTGCGCAGGGTGTCCGGCTCTGACACCCAGCGGGAAAACGCCCGAAATATAAGGCAGCGCTCCGGCATAAAGGCGATAGAAGTGATCTTTATCCCCCTGTTTTTCCTGATCGGAAAGGGTAATTTCATATTGACCGTCTGCCGGAAGCTTGTAGGTGAGAACCGCATCTGGTTTGTCTGAGAATTTGCCTGCCTGAGCCAACTCCTTGCCCGAGGAATCCTTGAGCGTCAGCACCGAACGCAGTTTTGAGCCTAGCTGAGAGGCCACGACTCGAAAAACAACCTCTTCGCCTGCCTGTCCCCTGAATTGGAAAGTATCCACATCACCGGGTTTGTCAAGCATGCCTACCAGTGTGGCGGGCAGGATAACTGGTTGGGCCTGTTTTGAGGATTGATTCGACTTCTTTTCCTGAATTTCAGGCAGTGCACCCACGTCCAGCGTCGCCATGTTCGACGTTCCTAAGGGAGTCTGAATGCGGAACCAGTGGATGCCAGGCGTAACTGTTAAAGAAGTAGTGACTTGGATACGAGCTTCCTGCTTCTTCCCCTGAGGCACCTCTGCCGCCGTGTCAACGTTGATCCGGATCTTCCGGGCCTTTTCAGGAAGTGTCTTGATGGAGAGGACCTTGGTCTGAAACCCTGGCGTATCAAACAGAATCTTCCTCGCTCCTTCCAGATTGCGTCCTTCCACTGTAAAGGTTTGGCTCGTGCCCAACTTCATTCCCACAGGCCAGATAGTAGAAATCGATGGCGGAATCGTTGGCGCCTGAGTGCCGGCAAGGGCAGCGGGCTGCTGAGGTAAAGCGGCAGATGAGGGTTGCTGCTGGGCCGCAGCGGCCCCTTTCGATTCCATTTGTCCCGACGTCAGGATGATTCCCAGCAAGCAAGCAACGGTCAAGAAGCATGTCCAGAGTTTCATTTTCATGTTGGAGGCCCTCCTCCTCAATTTTCCGTTCGTTGCGGATGGGTCCTGGCCTGCGCTGCCGCTACGTGGACCGCCCTTCGGGGCGGCAAATAGGGTTGAAACGCCAGAAGCGGACCGACTACCTGTTGCAGAGATCCCATGTGATAGATGCTGAGCGTTCCATCATAGCGTCCTGCCGCCAGCCATTTGCCATCGCGGCTGATGCTTAAGGCTTCCACCCAATCGGACTGTTGGCCGATCATGCCCAGCGGATTGAGGGTCGCGGCATCTCGAATGCGAATTGAGCCATCCGCTGAGCTGGTGATGATTTCTTTGCCATCCGGCGACCAGGCAATCTGCAGAATGCTGTCTTCATCCGCGATAAGAGATTGCGCGAGCGTGCCGCCCTTGGCGTTTAGATTCCATATATAAATGAGTTTGTCGTAGCCAGCAGCAGCGATCTGGTTTCCGGATGGAGAAAACGCAATGCTGTTGATGCCATCCAAAGGATCGCTCAATGTATAGAGGCGTTCGCCGGAAGCCACATCCCAGATCTTCACCGTCCGGTCTTGCGATCCCGAGGCTAGCCATTTCCCGTCCGGGCTGAATGCCACTGCAAAGACAGCATCGATGTGGTCCTTCAGGGTGCGCACTTCTTGGCCCGTGGCTGGATTCCAAAGTTTGATCAGTTTGTCGTAACTTCCAGAAGCCAAAAGCTTTCCGTCAGGGCTGAAGGCCACTGAGTAAATACAATCGTGATGTCCCTGCATGGTCTGGAGTAGCTTATCGGCCCGCAAATCCCAAAGTTTGATTTCACCCCAGCGTTGGCAGAGCCCTCCGCCAGCTGCGAGTTTCGTCCCATCCGGACTGAAAGCCATCGACCGGACCATGCCCGCGGCCCCGGTCAATGTTTTCAGAACCTTGCCGGTAGTAGGGTCCATGAGGCGAACCTCTTTGTATCCTCCAACCGCGAGCAGCTTTCCATCCGGTGAAAACGCGACGGAGCCGACGGGGGAATTCTCAGGAACCTGGGGTTTGATATCCGGAATGTTGAGCTTGGGTTTTAAAGTAGCCGCCTCACCGGGTGCAGGGCCTTTAGCGCCGGCATCAATCCAACGCTTGATGGTTGCGATTTCAGCAGCGGAGAGCGGATTGCCACCAAAAGGCATGCGCGGTTGCACCGTCCCCTCCACCATCAGCACCAGCCGGCTTTTGGCACTGTTTCCAGGAACAATTTCCACACCATGCTTACCGCCTTTCATGAGCGTTTGGTACGACTCCATGACGAAGCCGCCCATTTTCGCGACGCTGCTGTGGCAGGCAAAGCACTTCTGCTGCAGGATGCTGACAACAGCCTGATAGGATCCCGAATTTGAGGAAGCGGTCGTGCGGGCAGTCTGCGCATTGCTTCCTTCAGAATCCGGCCCTGGGGTGGCAAGGCCAATACGGATTTTCAGAACCATTCCAAAGCCTATCGCCAGCGCAGCAATGAGGAGAACCGGTTTTAAAACCTTATGAGGCCTACGCAGAATCAGCAGCCCACTCTGGGCGAGGTGGGATTTTGAGCAAGCTCGTCGAAAATTTGAAATTTGAGAATTGGAGTTGTGAATGTTCACTTTCCGCTTTCCGAGTTAAATTAGCGAGAGATCCATGCGACAGCTGTCTGACGGCTGCCGGTGAAGGGGGCGCCAGACTCAGTGATCGAACATGAACTCCTTGCTGGTGAGCATAGCCCACGCCAGGTCTGAAAGCGCAGCACGCCGGGGATTCGCAACATCCTGCACCTTCTGCATTTCTGCGGTGCGCAAGTGGCTCACCAACTCCTGCTTCTCTGCCGCGGTCGGATAGCGGCTAAGGGCAGCCAGGTAAAGATACTGGACGATCTGCGCATCGGATTCTCCCGCCTTGATGAGTTGATCGATGACGTTACCTTTGGCGCGCAGCTTATTATTCAGCGTATCGCCGTTAATAATGTGCAACGCCTGCGTGATGGTTGGCACCGAGCTGCGCTCACTTTCCTGTGTTTGTTCTCGCACAGGCCGGCCAAATGCGGTAAGGAAGTAGGATTGGACGGCAGTATCCGGCAATTGCAGGGCGCGGGTCCCCAGGGGGTAGCCGTCGAATTTCTCGGGTTCACGGGTAATCTGCGAGAGAGCATCCAGAAGCACTTCGGCGGGCAGTCGCCGGATGAGGTAATGCGAATAGTATTTCTCATCCACAATATTTTCCTTGGTAGGTTCGGATGCTGTCTGATAAGTAGCCGACTCCATGATTGTGCGGATCAGGTAGTCTACGTCGAAGTGATGTGCCACGAAGTCTTTGACCAAGGCGTTCAGAAGGGCTTCATTGGTGGGAGGATTCGTCGCGCGCATATCGTCCACCGGCTCAACCAGTCCCTTGCCCATGAAGTTTTTCCAAACGCGGTTCACAATGGCGCGTGCAAAAAAGGGATTGTCCGCAGATGTCACCCACTTTGCAAAGTAGGTGCGCAAATCCTGCGTCGTATTCACAGGCAAGGCGGGTGCGCCCAGCGGCTTGGGCGGCAGGGGATGACTGAAGCGGTCGTCGGTGTACTGGCCTGCCACTCCGGAGTAGACGGTAACATCGCGGAAAATCGGGCCAAACCCCGGACGGTTGCCTGCGGGCGCCCCCATCTTCAGCCGGACGCGGGCGAAGAGGTTCGCCATGCCGTAATAATCCTTCTGAGTCCATTTGGCTAACGGATGGTTGTGGCAATGTGCGCAAGTAATATTGATGCCCAGGAAGGCCTCGGTCATGTTTTCTGAGATATCGATCGGGTCGCGGTGAATAACCCAGTAGTTCGCCGCTCCATTTTGCAAAGTATTTCCAGTGGCGGTAATAATCTCGCGCACGAACTGATCCCAGGGTTTATTCTGGGCCACGCTTTGCCGGATCCAATCATAGTAGCTCCACATCTCCGGGTAGGAGAGGCGGTTGCTGGTGACCAGGAGAAGGTCGGACCATTTATAAGCCCAGTAATCAACAAACTCTGGTCGCTTGATCAGGCTTTCGATCAGCCGTTCGCGTTTATTCGGAGACCTATCCTTCAGAAATGCTTCGACTTCCTTTGGGGTAGGCAGAATTCCTGCCGCATCCAGATAGGCACGACGAATGAACTCGGCGTCAGTAGCCGGGCGCGAGGGGGGAATGTGTAATTGTTGAAGATGGGCCAGGATGTAGTCGTCGATATAATTGTGCCGAGGTGCCCGGCGGTAAACGGCTTCATTGATATCATAGGGGTAGGGAATGCGCATGCGGGCGAAAGTGACGTGGCTTAGATACCACACCGTGACGGGAGCCTCGCCGTAGCCGTGCATCGTGACCAGGCCGGAAGGAAGCACGGTCGCCACCCCTTCATCCCCGCTGGAATACTTGGCCCAGCGAGTTACATCTTCATAATGGCCATCGGAGAATTTGGCCATCACCACTAATTGCTGTTGAGCCCCCGGGACCAGCGAAGCCTCATGGGGATACACCTGGAGGTCCACAATGCGAGGATCGGTAGACTTCGGCGGCGGCATGCCTGCCGCAATCCATCCTGAAATAACCTTATATTCCGGCGATCCGACTGGGAATCGTTGGCCGCCGCCATGCGGGATGGTGAGCGTCGGCTTGAGCAGAATAAGACTCTTGGCAGGCTCCAGACGGTTCGTTCGGCGCCCAATGGCCTGGTGGGTAAGCGTATAGTAATCGATGACGGGATCGTAGCCGCGCAAGGTCAGTTTGAATCCATTTTTCCCAGCGGCGGCGCCATGACATGGACCGGAGTTGCAGCCCATCTTGGTCATCACGGGCAGAACATGATTACGAAAACTCCACACAAAAGGAACAGTAAAGTTCTTGACATCCACCGGCACTGTAGCATGAAGACCGTGATAGGAAGCTGTCAGAACGGTGTGACCATCCCCTTCGGGATGAACAAAACCTTCCTTGTCGATCAGGGCAACGCGGGAATTTGAGGTTTGGACCTGCGCCTGCGCAGTGAGGTCCGCTTCGTGCCCGTCCGCATATACGCCTTCGACGACAATTCGCTGGTTGAGGCGAGGGATGGCGAGAGAAACTGAAGAGGGCAGAATTCTGATTCCGGTCAGCGGTGCAGAATTATAAGCGGCATGGGCCGCGACCGGTTGGATTTTAGTCGTCTGGGTTGAAACTGAGCTGTCCCAGTTCCGTTGTGCCGCCTCTGAGCGGTCGAAGGGATGATAAGGGCTTTCAGAATTGGGTGTCTTCCCGGGGCTCCCTGACTGAGAAGATTGCGCCTGTGAATTGACAGCGCTTGAAGCGCTCACCCCCATCACGAACACTAGGATCAGAACGAGCCGTTTACCCGAGAATAGCTTCATGGATCTCCTCACTTCCGAAAGTGACTCTTCCCGCCGACATCAGGAAAACAATTCCATGATCGGATCAAAACCGTGGTCTACCAGGCGCACCTGTCTACCTTCCGGGGTCGATAAAATAAGGTCGATGGGGATGCCCAAAGCGTGGTAAACCGTGGCTGCTACATGCGAAGGTTGCACCGGGCGGTCCTTGGGGGCCGCACCGATGGAATCGGAGGATCCCACGACTTGCCCCCCTTTGATTCCGCCGCCTGCCATCACGATACTCCAGCATTGCGGCCAATGGTCACGGCCCCCGGCAGGATTGATGCGTGGAGTCCGACCAAATTCACCCGTCGCGAGAACCAGGGTATTATCGAGCAGACCGCGATCACTCAAATCCTCGATCAGGGAACTGAAGGCATTATCAAACATCGGCCCCACCAGACTGTTCATCGCACTGATCGGACTGAAGGGGGCTGAGCCGTGAATATCCCAGGTGATTTCATTAAATACGGTCTCAAACATGTTCACAGTCACAAAGCGGACGCCACTCTCAATTAATCGCCTTGCCAGCAGGCATCCCTGTCCGAAGCGATTCATCCCATATCTCTTGCGCACATCTTCTGGCTCCTGATTCAAGTCGAAAGCAGCGCGGGCTTTTGACGAGGTCATCAGCGTATAGGCCTCGCTGAACGTGGAATCCATCAGCTTCGCATCCTGACTGGATTCAAAATAGGAAACGGAGTTATCAATCAACCGCCGCCAGTCCCGTCGCCGGTCTACGCGCAAAGCGGCAATATAGTCCGGAGGCAGCATGTCGGGCACGTGGAAGTGAGGGTCAGCGGGGTCAGCGTTCAAAACAAACGGATCATATTTCTTACCCAGGAATCCGGCGGTGTCGCCGTGGGGTAGGTTGCCGCCAAGCTGACCGATAGGGTAAGGCAGAAGGACGTTGGCGGGAATGGCGCCTTTCGGACCCTTTTCCTTGCTCAACACGCTTCCATAGTTAGGCGACTCGAGCCCACCGCGGAAAAGTCGCCCCGTCTGCATCATCTGACATCCGGTATCATGCACCGCCGCAGCAGTATGATAGACTGAGCGGATCAGCGCGTACTTATCCGCGTGCTTGGCCATGCGCGGAAAGATCTCGGAAATCTGGATGCCTGTGACGTTCGTGCGGATGGGCTTGAACGGGCCGCGAATGGAATCGGGGGCATCGGGCTTGGGGTCCCAGGTGTCCAAGTGGCTTGGCCCTCCGACGAGCATCAATTGGATACAATTGATGTCTTTTTGGGGATTGACAGCGCCCATCGCCTTCAAACCCATGAACTGGGGCAAGGTCAGACCGAGCATGCCAAGTGCGCCAGCATGAAGAAAGTCACGCCGTGTGACCCCGTCGCAGAAATGTACTTTCTTATCCGCATCAAGTCTGAACATCCTGGGCCTCTCTTTCAGAGCATTCGAGGTTGCTGAAGAGTCTTAAACCGCACGCGAAAATCGCAGCATCGTGATTCGCTTCTTCGATCAAGCAGGAGGCTCTCAGCACATTTGAGCCTGATTTCTTCCCGGGATCCCTCTCCACGCGCCCCCCCTAAACCGGAAAGGGTGTTCTCCGTCACCCATGGACTGCGTTTCCACCGGCTGTGAATTCTGACTGCCACGAGGTCATCCTGGGGATAAGTCGCGAGTTTTATTAATAAAAAGCACTTCCAATCACCAAACTATATCTTCCCTATAACTAGAAGTTTCTCAGAAGTCAAGGTGTAAATCAATGCCGGAGTAAAATTTTTTTAAACGATAAAATGGCGCATATGATATTCGACCACAGCTTTCGACAGTGGCAACTGTTGAGCGATTTTTAAGCCCTTTCAGGCAGCGAATTTTCAGTCATTTTGGGGTTCCAACATTCAAGGCTTTGCTTTTCTCCGCAAGAAGACTTCCCAGCCCGGGGGACCGGAACCCGGCTGATTGCTTTCAAGCCGGATGGGTCGGAGCCATTCAAGGTCAAACAGAGCGAGAAAATCATACCGGATCTCTTCTTCAGTAACACCAGAGGGGTCCGTCGCTGTCATTTCATCGCGCCTGGCAGCCAGGAGGAGAAATTGGGTGCCCGGATGGGAGAGATGGCGGACCGCATCGAGATAAGCGGCAAGGCCCTGATCGCGCACCACGTGATAGCAACCCCGATCATAAATGACATCAAAGGGTTTTAATCTGGGAAGCGCCAGGACATCCGCGAGAAGCCATTGGATTGAAACCCCGGCCTGTTGGGCCTTCTGCTGGGCCAAACTCAATGCGGTGGGGGCAATATCGATTCCTGTGACATGAAATCCATGGCGGGCGAGAAATACTGCATCCGTTCCGGATCCACAGCAGAGGTCCACCAGGCGACATGGTTGAATCAAACCTTCCCGTACCGCCGTTTGAAGTTCAGGAGCAGGTCGCCCGATATCCCACGCCGGGGGGCGTCTGCCGCGATACGCTTCGTCCCACTTCCCGAGCATGCGAATTCCCGCAGGTCCGTGTGGCAGGATGCCTGCGGGCAAGGGTCGCTTTTTAAGCAACGTTACCCCGCCCGGGGTGGAGATCGTGATGTTACCTGCACCTTCGGTCGGAGGGGGAAGATTGAAACGGAAAACCCGGCGCCCGGTTGAGATCGCCAACCTCCAGGGGTCCTCCCCCGCAGTCAACTGGGATCGCATTCGGAAGGCATCAGGGTTGCCTTCAGCCTTGCTCAACACATGCAGAAATCGAGACCGTGAAGCGTGGCCCTGCATGGTTGCTTCGAGCAGACAGCTCACCGACTCGAGTTTGTCTTTAGACTCTCGTCTGATTCGGTAACTCACATCCTGTGGAAACAGCGTCTTGCAAAAAAGCTCGCCATTTCTCTCGATGACGCGGATTCTATGGTTTGAAGTAGCGGATATCTTCGAAGCGTAGAAACGCCATTCCACCGGAGCCCGCGAACCGGAGTTGATAATCTCATCATCCACGATGAGGATGGAAGGCTTCAGGAAAATCAATCGACGGAAAAGTGCTGGAGCCCGGCAAGACGCAGGAGAATCCTGGGCGCCTCGGGCTGACGGAAGAACTCCCATTAAATAGATGAAAGTCTGATTTTCTTCAAATGCAAGTACCTCGGCAGAGCTGTTGCCGAAAGCAATTCTGACAAAGGGACGGTAGGCGCCTTCTGGCAGATTGGCTGATGCGAGAGACTTCTCGAACTTGAGAATTTCTGAAGCATGAAGGCCAGGATTCAGTGGATTTCCTCTATGATCGGTCTTTTGATGGGCAGCCAGGCCTGTTCGCACTCCCGCTATGATCGCAATGCATAGCCCGATCAGCGCTCTTGCGTAGGCCGATGAAGCGCCATGAATCATCGCTCGCACCATGAGGTTGCCTTTACCGAGGCTGCCTGATTACCTAATTGCACTTTCATTTTCCATCGACAGAAAATGCCAGCAGGACATTTCCTCGGATCATTCCATATCCCGGTTCAACAAAAAGCATGCCATTAGCCACCACGGGTCCGATAGACATGAACGCTCCCCCATGCGCCGTAATCCCATTGGCGGTCTTGAACTTCCGTAAGGTATTAAAGTCCCAGAGAAGTTGACCATTGCGAGAATCAAATGCGCGGAGGTGTCCATCTTGAGATCCTGAAAAAACAACGCCAGGAATGACAGTGACCGGTGCAATCAGCGCGAGGTTGCATCCGGCAAGTTTCATGCACTCGGGCTTCGGAGGCGGGGCGTACCACACTTTGTCGCCGGTAGCAATGCGGAGCGCAAACAATCCGCCACCTTCGTCAGGTTTTGATGGCTGCCAGTCGGATAAAGGGAAATAGGCGAGATCCTGATCTGCGCCACCTCCCCATTCAATTCCGCCAAACGGCCCGCCGTGCCCGATCCGCACTTGCCAGACAATTTGGCCTTGGCGGTCGGGGTCGAGCGCGTGAATCACGCCAGACTTCTGGCCGATGATCAGCAAGCGTCGGCCATTGGCCAGTGAACGTAGCATGGGCGGCGAGCCAAAGTCATAATCAGGTCCCGCGTCCGGCGGACAGTTATCCTTCTTTTCCACGACGCATCCCCCATTCCAAAGATCGCCAGGAACGAGTTGCCGCGACCACAGCATCTTGCCGGTTTTCAGATCAAAAGCGATGACGGCGTCGGTGTAAGGGCTTGGAGGGCCGGAATAGGAATTGCCCGTGCCAACATAGATGGTGTGCCGTTTCAAGTCTACTGTGGGCGGAGACCACACGGCGCCGCCTGAAGGTCCCCAGGTGGACATTCCCGCTCGGTTCGCTCCGGTTCGATGCGGGGCTTCGGGAATGGTATGGACCTCCCAAAGTTCTCTCCCGGTCCTCGCTTCGAAAGCGGTGACACCTCCGCGGAAGGTACAGCACGAGTAGTGCGGATTGTCTGCCCAACCCTCTTCATTGGAGGACACGGGAACGTATAGGTAGTCGCCGACAAGAATCGGGGCGCCTGTGATTTTTGCCGCCGGATGCGGATCGGCTCGCTTCCGCCAGACCAGCCTGCCGCTTTCTGCCTGGACCGCATACACGTTGCCCTTAACGTCCCCGAAGAAGACCAGCCGAGTTTCAGAGTCAACCACCGGTGCCGTCCGCACGGTTGCCAGGGCTTTGAAGCTCCAATCGGCGCATCCGTTCCGCGCACTCAACGAGTAAACGGTTCCGTCCTCGCTTCCCACAAAAAGATGACCAGCAAAGACCGTAGGTTGCGAGTTAATGGCAGAATCATGGGGAAACCCAAAAGCCCACTTGAGCTTGAGCCGGGGCACTTCCGAACGGCTAAGCCCCGCCGCCGCGGCGGGTTGAAACCGACTATTGTCCGAAGACGGGCTCCAGCCGTTCCAGGCTTTTTCCTTCTCGTTCCATGGTGTTCGAGGAGTGCACGAATTATTTCCTCCCTTGGGCGACACGAGGGTGGGCTTCCCAAGGTACTGGGCCACCGCTTCCCGTTCAGCGGGAGTCAGCATTGCCCCTTGGGCCTGCATGGCGCCGCTTTCAAGCGTCCGTAGGATCGCTTCCCGCGTCATCTCACGCAGGACCGCGGGCAGAGGAGCGCGAGTCCCACTATCCGGACGGTGACATATCGCGCAAGAGCGATTGAAGATCACCTTGCCATCGGGGGCAAAGGCAGGCCGCATCGCAAAGGATACTGCGGGCGTGGCAAGAGACAAAGCGAATAAACCCCAATAAGGTAACGATTTCAGCCCCACCACTCTTCACCCGGCGCAAGGTGCGCACGCACGTAGTCTTCGTTCAACTCAATGCCAAACCCCGGCTTGTCGAGAATCCGGATTTTCCCGTTTTGGATCACAGGCCCGTCGTATACCACAAACCGCTCCCAGGCTTCGGTCGGCATCGCCCCCGGGGAAAATTCGTGAGCGCGGAAGTCCGCAATCGAGGCTGCACAATGGGCAGACGCAACCGTCCCGAGAGGGCTTGCAGGGTTATGCGCACATACAGGCACGTAGAAAAGCGCAGCCAGATTGGCGATTTTCTTCGACTCCAGCAATCCACCGGCTTTGGGAATGTCGATTTGCACTAGATGACAAGCCTGATTGAGAATAAAAGGCTTGAATCCTTCACACCGATAAAGGTTCTCACCGGTGAGGATGGGAACCGGCGATTCGGAAGTGAGCTTGACCCAGGAATCGCTGTAAGCGGGCGGCATCGGATCTTCCAGCCACATCGGCCGGATCGGGGCTACCGCACCCGCCAGCTCGAGGGCGTCAATCCAGTCATACTCCCAATGGCAGTGAACTGCGATATCAATGTCTTCTCCCACCGCTTCGCGCACGTTGGAGAAACCCGCCGCGATTCGACCGAGGTCCTTGCGGGTCAGATTGCGGCCATAGGTGTCGTGGCCAGGTTCGCGGAATTCAGGATCAGCCAGGCGTGGAATGCGGTCGGCGTCGACCTTAATCGCCGTAATGCCGTAGGGATGGTCCTTTAATTCTTCAGCAAAACGCCGGCAGGAACGGGGGTCGAGGATGTTCTCCGGACTGCACGTCCAATAAGCTCGCACGCCATCGCGGTACTGTCCGCCAAGCAGCTTGCAGACGGGCGCGCCCAGGATTTTGCCCGCAAGGTCCCACAAGGCGATCTCCACACCGCTTATCGCGCTGACAGTTATGCCGGCCTGGGATCCCGCGCCGCCTGTATGGCGGAGCATCCTGGTGTACAGAGGTTCGATATCGAGCGGGTCCTGACCGACAACGACGTCACGAAGGTAACGCAGAATCACATCCTTAACGCCGCTTCCCCAGTAAGCCTCGCCAATGCCGGTCAGGCCGCTATCAGTTTCAATCTTGACCACGTTCCAATCCGCACCGCCACGAATGACCATTGCTTTCAGGTTCGTAATCTTCACCTTTTTGCGGAGCGAAGCCGCCAGGCTTTGGTGGGGCTGGAATGTTGCAGAGACGGGAATCGCGGTGGCCATCGATTTAAGAAAGCCCCGCCGGCGGAGTTGACGCGTCATGAATTTACCTGATCGATTAGGATGATTGAGCTGCCCACATCGTACGACCGACATGGCAGCGCATTTGTCATCCGCGTATTCCCACCGCCATCAGGGTTTCTCATTTTTGAGTCCGAAACAGTAGATGTTTGAATCGTGATCCACGGCATAAACGCGCCCGTTTGCCACCGCCAGTCCGCTGAAGTGCGTCCATCCCGTGATCGCACCTCCGCTACTGTAAAGTTGCTTTCCGGTGCGCGCATCTAATGCGTAGAGAATCGCGTGGAAGGTGTTTTGCTCTCTTTGTGCGTTGGTCAGCAGGGTATAGCCTGGGTGAATGACCGTCCCACTATCTCCGGTGACTTGGTTTGGATTCTCGCCTGTTGAAAGCGCAAAGACCACGCCGTTAGCGATTGCCACCGGCTCGGGCAGGTTAAAGTCTCCTGAGATCCATGCAGGTTGCAAAGTGGGCGCGCCAGAGGCCGGGTTCGCAACCACCTTGAAAGCCATAACACAGCCGTGCGGATGAGCGCCATTTGCAACCGGGAATTGAGGCGCTTTTTTCGAGACCGGCCCCAACACGGGGACATAAATCCACGTTTCGTCCCGAGGCAGATCCTTCCACATTGAGGGCGCTCCCCAAATGCCCTGGCCTTCGAATGTGGCAGCATCGTTGCCAAGCAGAGGCGTCGCATAGAGGGGGGTATGATGATCCTTGCCGCCCAGCAAGTCCGCGTCCAGCATGTAAAGGACCCCCTCCTTACCACCCACACAAATCAGGTTGTAGTTTTTGTAGGCAAACCAAACAGGGCTGCCCGAACCGAAATCCAGGTCGTATTGATTTAGGTAGGCGTAATTGTTTGGGGTAAAATAGTCGGCCAGATTCAGGTCACCCAACGTGGCCGCCACCACACTGCTCGCAAAGTAACCGTGCACCGGATCGAACGGCCCGTCGCCATTGGCCGTGAAGACACGATGGTCAAGGCCGATGGCGGGCCCGCCTCTTCCCCAAATCCCGCCACCCTGCCTGGCCACGAGGAGGTCGCGAATGACAGGGTGCAGCGGGTTGCGGATATCCATGGCATAAATTCCGGATTGAGCTCCTCCGCAACCCTGTGATATGGATGTGTAAACCTCCCCTCCGTCCAGGTTTAGGCTCCAATTTTTGGAAAAAGGAGGCACAAACTGGATGGGTCCAAACTTGACCGCACCCGTGCCCAGGTCCAATCCAAAGAGCTTTCCATCCATTGCGATTTCGTAGATGGTCCCGGTCGATTCATCAATCACCGGAGTCGCATTAACCCCCTGTGGACACAGCCAGAAATCCGGATTGGTGGGTTTGGAGTATGTCTCGAATTCATGGCTCCAGATGAGTTTCCCACTCTCCGCATCGAGGGCAAAGAGATGATTTGAACTTCCTCCCACATAAACCACTGTTCTGACGCCATTTGGCGTGGTCACGTGAGAAGCAACCACTGGGGATGTCAAATCGCTCAGCGCCTTGGGTTCGTTTTTAACCCGGACTTTCCATTTCAACTCCAGTGTGCCAACGTTTGAAGGAGAGATCGCGTCTTCGTCAAACGCCCAGCCTGTTCGCTGTGAATCGTGTGCAAATGTGGGCCAATCACCTGCGCCAGCGCATCGCGCCACGAGCAGGAAGATGAGAAAAAGTTGAAGGCGCAAGGCTCGTTTCTTTGCCATATGAATATGAATCTCCCTCAGTTTTAACCTGTCACGGGTGCTAAAAAATTCTTTCCTTCCGAAAACCCTCCTATGCTGACGCTGAGCCATTGGCCTCACTGCTTTTAAAGCCTGCTAGCCCAAGCTCTCACGTCCTGGGGCGACGGCGTGCTACGCCTGAAAGTTGTTCCACTGCCGAATCTTCACTCATATTCCACAAGAGCCATGCTCAAGGTTTCAAATGGTGCCACCCTGAACTCAACGTAGGGGGCTGCCGTTCTGAAGGGAATGGTTTTGCGGTCCGGAAGGCTTCTCACTGCGGACGGTCGCCGGCCCGCAGGCAGTTGAACACGCACGGTTGCATCAAGTTTCAACCCTGCAAGCTGCCATTCCATGTTTAAAAGTCCGGCCAGCAAGCGCTTTTGTTCTGGTTGATGGAAAAGCGTCATTTCAACTGACGAATGCGTTTCGACTTCAAATTGATAGGGTCCGGGCAGCGCGCGCCGCAAAAGTGATGAAACTACTCTGGCATTTACAGGGGATTCGCCTGACTCGAGCGGAGCGGCCAGCCAGATGACCTTTCCCTTTCCAAAAGATCGGATGACGATGCCAGGCGCGGTACCTGGCGTGAACGCAGGAGGGTTGTTCCATATCTGCGCAAAGCGGACGTTGAAGCAGTTGCCTGCCTTAGGGTCAACGAAGGGCAGGGTGACAGTCGCCAAAACTTGTGCCCCCGGAAGCGCTTCAGCCTCGATCATCCGCCCCGGAAAGCTCAAGGCATCCTGAGGCCAGATCGCCTTCTGGAGTTCGTCATCCTGCGGCGAAAAGTAAGTCCAAGTTGATCCCAAAGTTCCTTTGTACCGGAGACCTAAAACATCTTCCAAAAGGAATCGAGGCCCCGTGGGATTGAAGCGATCGAGCGAACTCGGACCGGAGATGTACAAGACACCTCCGTTTTCCACAAACTTTCGTAACTGGGCGGCTTGCTCCTGGGTCATCTCGAGAACGCTTGGAACCATGACGGCGCGGAACCTGCTTAACTGATCCAGATTGACGTTGGTGATGACGCCGTAAGGGATATGGGCTTCTCTCAGGATTCTGGCTGCGCCGATGAGTGCGGTTCTGTGCGGAGGCTGGATGTTCTTGATTTCCGACACGCGGAGACCGTTTTGCTCCGGGTCATACACCGACTCCCGATCGAAATAAACCGCCACATCCGCCAGTAGATCTCCGCCCAAAAAGGGTTCATACGGTGACTGCTCAGCATTCACCTTGCCCATAAAGTCGTAAACCGCAGGCTTCAGTGTGCCGTCCGGCGTGATTGAGTCAATCAGGAGATAAGCTGCCGAGTGGAGGGTGGCGACAGAGGCGGAAATTGACAACTCTTTGAACGGCTTCGTTGTTTCAAAATCGCTCAGATCGGTGGTGCGGGAAGTCATAAACTCGAAGGGCTGCATGCGGGTCAGACCGTAATAAGTCTTGCAGACCAGAGAATACTGCGTCGGTCCTCCGTAGAAGTCACCTCCTACGTAATCGCAGGCATCGCGCAACTCGAGGGGAATGCCAAGCCTCCAATCCGAAAAGATCGTCGAATATTGGTGATAAACCGTGACAGGGCGCACCCCCTTGATGGTTTTTGTCACCAGCAAGCCAAATTCAAGAATCCAATTCTGCCGGGCCTTTTGAAATTCCCTCCAGATTCGGTCATTCCAGTCTGCAATGTGAGGTATTTCGGCATGGTGCTCGCGGCGGAATCTCTCGGAACAGTGAGCGCAATAGCAGGGTTGTTGCCAGAACGTCATATCCAGAAAGATCCCGTCAAACTCGTAATTCCCGGTCAACTCTCGCAACTCGGCCAACGCCTGGTCGCGATAAGGAGAGTTCGGACAAACCACACCCGGACGCCTTTCAAAAAACTGTGCGGTCCCGTCTTCGGGGAGGATTCTCCAATCGGGGTGATGATCGAAAGCCCAGATATCGTAAATCAGGCTATAGTAAGCGACCGTACGCAGCTTGCGTCGTTGGCACTCGGCTATGACTTCCCCAAAATAATCGCGTCCTTTCATGTTGGCATGCACGGGGCCAACCTTGCTCTGCCATAGGCATAGTCCAACATGCGATTTAGCATACTGCATGACGCATTGAAAACCAGCCGCATCGATCATTGCCACATAATCGGAGGCGTTAAAGCGGGCAAGCAGCCGCGGGTCCCAGTCGGGTACGTGAGTATCCACCAGCAGCCGGCGGCGGGCGCCAGCAGGCCACGCCAGGGGGCGGCTTTCCACGACAAGGGGTTTCTCTCTCTCCGCGAGTGTTCCGGGTTGCGCTGGGAGCCACATGCTCATAGCTCCGCCGCCGACGAGTGTATTGAAGGTTCGACGATTCATTGGGCTTCCTCTGGATGAAGGCAGGAGCCGGGTCGCGCGGTTTGGCGGTTCTGAACTTTGTTGCGCTTCTCCCCCTCGGGCCGAACTTGCTTCGAAGTGCGATTATAATCCGGAATCAGCGGTTGTCAACAAATTTTGGATGAATATCCGTTACTCGGAATATGATGCTTGAATTCATTTCGCGGGCGACGAGCGTGAGGAATCGTTTCCGTTTCCGACAGCGGGAAGGTTCTCCGGAAGCGACCCTTTCATTTCGTCATTCGATTCCAATCCTGTGATGTCAGGAGGCATGGCGCGCTCATCTTGAGCTTTTTTCAGCTTGGCAAACAACCCCATCTCGGTTTTTACTTCCTCATTTTTTCCGAGCTTTCGGTAGGTCTGAGCCAAAAGATAGTGAGCAGAGGGCTCATCGGGAGAAAGTTGAATGACCCTTTTCAAGCAGAGAACAGCGCGGGGGTAATCATGGGTTTGCAGGTATACCCTGCCCATGTCCCGGTAGGCTTGAGGGAGATCAGGCTTCTGCTGAACTGCCTTCTTTAGATAGACTAGGGCCTGAGCATACTGCCTGTTCGTGAGATAGATATTCCCCAGTTTCCATGTCGCCAGATAATTTTCGGGCGAAACTTGCAACTCTTCTTTGAATTCCGCTTCCGCCTGGGCAAGTTGTCCCTCTTTCCAGAACACGTTCCCCAAAGAATAGTGCAGAACCGGCGCATTCGGATTTTTTTCAAGAGCTTTCTTGTACTCCGCAATGGCGGCAGGCATTTCGTTTCGAGCTTCGTAGGACTCACCCAGAAGCTGGTGATAGCGATAGGAATCCGGGCTGGCAAGGGCCATTTTCTTGAAGGTATCAGTCATCAATCGGGTATAAAGTTTTCCCAAGCTGTAAAGCACTTCGACATCATTGGGAAAGAGCTTGGCCGCCTGCTGCAACACTTCAAGTGCATCCTCATACCTTCCCAACTCGCTGTAGCTCACACTGAGATTGAGATAGGCCTGGCGGAGCTTGGGGTCCAGGGAAATGGCCTCTTTCAAAGGTGCAAGGGACTTTTCATACTCATTGATGCGAAGGTAAGCCATCCCCAGGAAAAGATTAGCGCCCAGCAGGTCAGGTTTCAGTTTGAGGGCTTGTTCAAATGCGCCGATAGCCTGGGTATTCTTCCCACTTAAATAGTAGACGAGTCCAAGATCGTTATAAAGCTCAGGCACTGTGGGAGCCAGCTTGAGCGCAGCCTGATATTCATCTGCTGCCCGCTCGTAATGGCCTGCTTTTGCTGCTTCCTTAGCGGCCAGGAAGTGCTGCTCCACCTGGCGATCAGCGCTTGATTGAGCCGCTGAGGTCAGAGGCAGCAGGCAGAGGAGAAGGGAAGTCGTCCAAATGAGCTTTGAAGACCATCCTGCTGCCTCAAAGGGAAAAGGCGGGGTCGCCTCGGGCTGATGATACATAAATTCAACCATGCGCCATCGGTTGCGATGGAATTGCCCCAATGAGTTCAGCGACCCTCAGTGAAGCTCGGGGGCAGCGGGCACTTTAGCGGGTTGCGCTTCGGTTTGGTCGCCGGAGGCTGCCCGCAACAGCCCAGTCGGGGGCCTGCGACGCTCATTGGCCGCCTTCGTCAACTTCTCGAACGTGCGCATCTCGTCCTGCGCCTCCGCAATATTTCCCATGCGTCGATAGAGCATGGCGAGCAGATAGCGGGGATCTGGTTCGTCAGGAGCCATTTCGACGACTTTTTTCAGGTAGAAGAGGGCGCGCTGAGGCTGGTTGGTTTCGATATATAATTTGCCCAGATCCTGGTAGGCCTGCCCAAGGTCTGGTTTCTCCTGAATCGCCCTTTGTAAATAGGGCAGGGCCTTATCAAACTGTCGTTCCTGCAAATAAATATTCCCCAGCTTCCAGGTCGCCATATAGTCTTCAGGGGATAATTCAAGTTCTGCCTCAAATTGCTGTTTCGCCTTGTCCAGCTGCGCGGTGAGCCAATAAACGTTCCCCAGTGAGTAATGTAAGCCTGGAGCTCGCGGATTCTTTTTAAGGGCTTCCTGGTATTCATAGATGGCCGCCGGATACTCCTCACGCTCTTCGAAGGATTTTCCCATCACCTGGTCGTAGCGATAGGAATTGGGCGCCAGCCGCGCCATCTCACCATAAGTTTTAAACATCAACTGATAGTAAAGCGTTCCCAGACTGTAGAGCACCTCAACATCGTTGGGGAGCGCCTTCTGCGCTTCCTGCAGAACCTCGAGCGCCTCTTCGTCCTTGCCGAGTTCGTGATAGCTGCCACTTAAATTAATGTAGGCCTGCTGCAGCTTGGGGTTCAATGAAATTGCTTTTCTGAGAGGTGGGATCGATTCCTGGAACTGGCCAGTTCGAACATAGGCCATGCCCAGAAAAAGATTGGGTCCTAACAGGTCAGGCTTCCGTTTGAGGGCTTGCTGAAAAACCTGAATCGCTTTGTCGTACTTCCTTTGGTAATAATAGGCGAGGCCGAGGTTGCTATAGAGCTCCGCAACACCCGGCATCAACCGAAGAGCTGCTTCATAGCCTGCCGCAGCGCGCGCATAGTCGCCTTGTTCTTGGGCTTGTTTGGCAGCTTGAACGTCTTTCTCAGCTTCGGCTTCATACCTTGATTGCGCATCAGAAAACCCTGGCACAAGACACAAAGCAAGACAGACGACCGTGAGGATTCTTGCGCGCATCGTCACCGCTTCTCGGTAATAGAATAGCCTGTTCCTACCCGGAATACCACTTACCTTCCCGGGTATCGAGGCGCAGAGATTGCGAATCGCTGCGTTGAACACCCGCCGTCAGGCAAATTGCAAGCAAGACGATTATAGCAGGCAGGCTCAATGCCTGCCTGCTATTGGGGCCATCCTACCACCAATTGGTCCGCGAGGCGTCACCAGTTCAGCCGTAAGCCGAATTGGATGGTTCGCGGCTGATTCGTTTGGGCGCTCAGCATACCAAAACCGGGCTGCCCAAAAGTCGGCTCGGCCGCGTAGGCGCCATTATTATCGCCAAAGACGACACGGTTAAAGGCGTTGTAGAAATCGGCGCGGAATTTCAGGCTCATTCGCTCGTTGAACTGCCACTGCTTCATCAACGAGAACTCCTCATTTAGATAACCAGGGGTTCTCACAACCCCCTCAGTCGGGGTGAGTGTCCCAAAGCAGAATTGGCACGGCATCGAAAAGGCGGCCGGATTCAGCATGGAATCAATGGCGGGATCAAAGTGGCCTGAACGGTACGCTGCCGAGGCCATGGGAACCCCCAGCACCTGATTGGGTGTTCCCCAGCCTTGATCTTCCAGACCCGCTGTGTGGCCGGGAACTTCAATATTCATGGGCAGTCCACTCTCATATCGATGAATGCCCGAGATGGACCAGCCGCCCAGAATCTGGTTGACCACTCCACCTCGATTCAGGAATTTTCTTCCCTTGCCAACCGGCAAGTCGTAGACGTATGCAATTGCCACGTTCTGGGGAATATCCTCAAAGGAAACGGCTTTCTGAGCCTTCCGGTTCCAAGGCGTCGTGGTGCCGAATTCGGAGGAGAACGTCGAAAAAATTGATCCCGAATCGGTCAAGGTTTTCGACCAGGCATATGAGACAAGCAGAGTGAGACCGTTCGAAAATCGCTTATCCAACTTGACCTGGAGTGCGTTATAGTCTGACACTCCCACCCCCTCATAATAACGGTGCCAGCCAGCATATTGGGGCATAGTACGTAACGACTGGCCAAGCGTGCCACTGGCTCCATAAAGCGATTCGAAGCCTGTAAACGGGGAGTGATGTCCCGTAGTGGGATCGACCGGCATCGCCTGCACCACCGGCAACGCCTGGACATCAGGGTTGCTGATGGGCGCAAAAAGCGCAGGCGTTGCTGTGCCACTTACGTCCACATTAATGTTGCCTAGCGACAGATATTGCGGGGGCATCTTATCCCACGGCATTAACCGGCTTGCCAGATGCGTGCCCTTATTACCGACATAGGCTACACTCAGCACCATCTGGCCAGGCAACTGGCGCTCGACGTCGAAGGTGTAATTCTGCATGTAAGGTGAAAGTCCATCAGTTGGGTCAAGCTCAATCAGCGAGCCTGCGGAGTGGAGAGGAGTACCGAGGCCGTTAAAGGCTGTAGAGGTGAGGTTAGGTTTAAAGGCAGGAAGTGTGTCCTTCCCCCAAACAAAGGCTGGTGTTAGGCCGTTATTCGGAGAGGTCAAATCGACTGTGCCATTCCATCCCTGAACGAACGCTGTGCCGTACAGACGATTGGCGTTGCCTTGAGCATAGAAAATCCCGTAACCTGCCCGAATGACGGTTTTGTCATTCAGGGCGTATGCCAGCCCGATGCGCGGTGACAAGTCATTGTAATAGGTGTTCACGCCCGAGCGGTCGGAGGGGGTAGCGAACTGCATCGCTCCAAGCAACTCGGTGCCTCCGGCAACGGCACCCGGGTTGGGAAGCGTGGGGCTCACCCAAGATTTGCGGTTGTATTTGTCCACTGCGGGGGTGAACACATCCCAGCGGAGGCCCAGATTCAGGGTGAGCTTTTTGGTCAGCTTGTAATCATCCTGCGCGAAAGCCCCGTAATAGGAATTCCGCGAGTAACCGGGCGCATTGAAGAAATAGCCTTGGGTTTCATCGGTAAGACCCAGCAGGAAGCTGGCGAAGGCGATGCCAGTGGATGAATTGCCGGGCTGAGCAGTCTCCTGGGGCATAAAGGAGAAAAAGCCAGCGCTTCGGCCGACGCTGACGTTGTTGTCAGCGCCCTTCATGTATTCGAACCCAAACTTCGCGGTGTGCTTTCCCTTGATCCAAGTCAGCGCGTCGTCGAATCCCGTGCTGTGCGTACTTAGGATACTGGGTCCGCCGCCGCCGTTATACGAGAGGCCGTTGATCACGATTTGGGGGAACTGCGTCCCATAGGTGGGAGCAAATCCTTTCAGTCCGAGGTACGAGTCCCAATCCGATCGCCCGCCATAGCTGCTGACGGCTTCAACGCCATTTGCCCAGAAGTTATATGACAGCGTGGTTTGGTTGATTAAATTGGGTTTTATGATCAGGTTATAGTTAATGCGACCATTCCGAGTCTTGTTGATACTTGGTTGTCCGCCTCCTCCCAGCGGAACGGGTATTAACGGGTTATTGGGAGTCGTGTTGTTCCCGTAGTCATATAAAACGCTCAGCCGATTCTTCTCATTGATGACGTAGTCTCCCTTGAGTCCCCACTGGTTAATGTGTTCAGGATTGACTACTGAAGCCGTATAATTGTTGACTACGGCGAAGGGGCTGGGGTTCGTCGGCGAGGGAAATAACGGAAGAATCTTCTTTGACACCGGGTCAAACGCATTGGGATTCACAATGTTATTGCAAATCTCCGGGCCGCAGGTGGTATGCGTGGTGGGGTCGTAGAGAGGAGTCTGCACAAACTGCCCCTGCGCATTGGTTGTGCCAAAGTCGGTGAAGTCCCCCTGTTTCATGGCCTCAGTCGGCACAGTAGCCAGACCGGTGGATACTCCTTGGGACAAACGGAAGCCATCATACCAGCCAAAAATAAATGCCTTGTCCCTTTTGATTGGCCCACCGCCTGTAACGCCAAACTCATTCTGTTTGTAAGGAGTTACATTCGGTTGGAAAAAATTTCGAGCATTTAAGGCGTCGTTACGGAGGAACTCGAAAGCGGAGCCGTGAATCTGGTTCGTCCCCGATTTCACCACAAAGCTGGCTGTTCCTCCCCCTGTTCGGCCGTATTCTGCCGGCGCCATGATAGCCTCGAGCTTGAACTCTTGAATGGCATCCGGGGGGATTTGAAGGGCACGCAATTCACCCTCAAATTCCTGTAGGGTTGGAATGTCAGAACCGTCGAGCATCAGGGTCGTACTGCTGACCGCGCTGCCGCTGACACTGGTGCTCATCGTTCGGGACATCCCGGCGAAATTGCTATTCGAGGGTCCGCGCCCTGTTACGCCAGGTGCTAGTTGCATGAAGGTTGCTGGAGTCCGTTGATCTCCAAAGCTGGTCAACGGCAGTTCTTCAACTTCCCGGCTTGTAATCGTAGTCCCAAGGTCCGAAGAGTCGCGCTTGAGCAGTGGAGCGGCGGTCACTTGAACAGTTTGAGTCGTTGCGCCAAGCGTCATGGCCACATCCACACGCACTGTCTCGCCTACCGGAACGACAACGTTCGAGTGAACGTACTTCCTGAAGCCCGTCTTTTCCGCGGTTACGTTATACGTGCCCGTCGGCAGAAGCGGCACTGCATAGCTGCCGCTGGAGTTGGTAGTGACATGATTCGTAACGCCGGTGGCTACATTTGTAACTGTGATTTCGACGCCGGGAACCACAGCCCCGCTCGGGTCGGTGACGATTCCGGTGATCGTTCCGCGACTGACTTGCGTCCACGCAGAACCCGCAATCAGTAACAACCCTGCGAGCGCCCAAAGCATATGCTTCAATTGCGACATCTTTCTCTTTCCTCCCATTTGAATTTCATCCCTCTTTGGCTCGGACAAACAAAGACCGGAACATAGAGCCTCAAGCTACAGATAATTCAAACCTTCTGTTCCAATCGGTGCTCCCCCGTTTACAAACCAATCCGATGCTTCCTGAATTCAATGTCCGCCCAGCAATTGTCCCCTGCCGATCTCATCGACCACCAGTTTAGCGCCTATCCCAAGCCTCCCGTGTCCAACGAAATTCCGTAATGCGGACGATATTCCTTTAATTCGACAGAACAAATATCACGATTGCTGGCAGACTGTCAAGCTTTTTTAGGAATTTTTTGTACTGCCTCAATTCGGGGTATGCGCTACTGGCGGGCATTTGCTGAAGGGAAATTGCGCCAGGGCCGGAAAGTAATCGAGTGGTTAGAAAATTAGATGGATGAGTCCTCGATGCTGCGGGGATGGAAAATAGTCAGAAAAAGCCGCATTATTTCGAGATTCGCGCTAATCATCCCATCGCTGATCTTGTTCTGGGTTATCTCTCGTCAGAACAACCCTTTACAGCGAGCTGTAAAGCGCTTTTGTTCTCTATCGTCACTGCGTAGCCTGCCGGAACGTCCATCTGGTAAATCAGCTTCTTGTCTCTTTTGCTCCAACAAACTGAAATCGCACCATCGGGAACCGGAACACGGCCTTCGCAGGAACGGAGTTCCGTATCCGCGAACCGCACATGAACTTTCTTCCTCACCCAGTCAACTTCATGCAATCCCAGGACATCGCGGTAAAGCACGTTGACGATGTGTGATTCAAAGCCATGGTCGAGGCTGGCGCTCGTATCGTCGTTTTCCCATAGAGTTCCTGTCTGTTTCGCCATATAAAGCAGGTATTCTTTCGATTCTTCGATCAACTGCCGGCAGGAACCGTAGCGAGATAGCAGCTCGAGGCGCAGGATATCGCCCATAAACGCATTCGAGGCGGGGATCTCAGGGTAGCGTTGGGTCTGCTTGCGTGTGGGTCCAAAGTCATGGAGCAGGACATTCCAGAGTGTTCCAAAAGTTTCAGGGGTTGCGGCCTCAAAATAGAAGGCATAATACTGGCAGGTCTCGGTCCGGTTGCCTGTCGGGATCAGCTTTCCTCCCTTTCGAATCGCGTTATCCACAAAGAAGCGCCCATCAAACGACTGGCGCCGGATGACCTCACGGACTGCGTGTGCCTGATCCACCCATGCCGGGATTCCGTACATCTCTCCGGCAGCCTGGAGCGCCGCCGCGTAGAGCATGTTGGTCGGATAGTTGACATCCTGCGTGAAATTGTTCGCCTCCGACCATTCGATAAACACGCGGCCCTTCAGCTTTTCGAGCAGCCCGTCCTCATTTCGGAATGACTTGAAATAATCGAATAGCTTCATGATTTTGGGCCGAAGCCCCACGAGCATGTGGCGATCGCCGCTGCGCTTGACGTATTCCCGCAATTGCAGAACAAACCACATCGCCCAGTTGGGGTTTAAACCCCAATATGCACCGTAATGGTCCGCGGGATAGCATGCGGGCAGCATACCGTCGGGAAGGTAAGGAAAGCTCTGAGGAAGCAGATAATTCTCGAAGAAGACGCCTTCAACCGTTGAGCTGCCAGTCAATCTGTGCTCCGCGCGCGAGGTGAAAAAGCTGTCGCAAAGCCAGCCGGCTCGTTCGCGCGAGGGACAGTCGGTGAGGAGATCGACCGAGTTCTGCCGAAACGTCTCTCGTCCGGCTGTAAAAAGCAGATTCAGGTCTTCGTCACTTGAATGAAACTCCGCAGTCCAAACATTGGGGTTGACGTACTCGCGCAGATAGATTTGTGAAATTTCGCAGTCGCCTTTCAGTGCGAGGAATTTGAGAAACCGCAGGGTATAAGGCTCAAACGATTCCAGGTTGTAAGTCCCTGGCGCTAATTCATACGCAATGATGTTCACCGTGCTATTTCGTTTGAAATCGACATCACCATTAAGCAGCATCTCGTCGAACGTCAGGAAAAGCCTGGTTCTGCTGCTCGCGTTGACCCGAACGCCGATAAAACCGGTCAAATTTGTTCCAAAATCAAACAGGTGGAAGCGGTTTTCCGAAAGAGGAAAAGACGATTGCCAGGAGTAAGGTTCCTCCAAATGGGTAACCGTTTTATTGACGACTCGCTGCAATTCAAAGGAGGGAACCTCGGTGAGTTCTTGTTCGGTGAAACCCAGGAGCTTTGGGCCGACGTGCGTGAGAAAGTAGGGCCTCCAGAGTTTGCCTCCGGGCGCTTGGGTGGAGACATCCCCTTGCATGATGTGTCGTTCGGGTTGTCGCCGCTCAAATCGCGGGTATGGAACGCGCCTGGGAATAAGATTCCTTACTGCTGCAACGGCGCAGGGTTCTGAGGCGAGCTTCTGCTGCGGATCGTTGCGCCAGGAGTCGATGCCGGAATGAAGGTGGTAGACTTCGGTGAAGGCTCGCTGAAGGGAATATCGCTCGACCTTCTGCACTTTCTGAGAAAGGATTATGGCCTCAAAAGGCTTTTCACGATCACCTGTCGCAGCCAGTACCTGGGAGCCTGCCGAGATTTCCGCCTGTAGGAAGGATGGCTGGTTCAAAACGTAATAACTGTTCACATTATATCCCGCGACTTCGATTGCTACAGCATTGCTTTGCGTGAGAAGGGCTGGCGTGATCTCCCACTCGTCCACGCGGAAATAACCATGGGGGCCGCGCGCGGGACCAAAACCGCGAAAATCGCCATTCACAAAGAACCGATATAACGTGGACGCCGCCACTCGCAGCATGACAGGCCTTTCGGGGGGCAAATTGAAGATAGCTCGAAAGCCGACGAACAGGTTCATTTCAGTTTCGCGGCCTTGAGGCCAGATGGGCTTTGCGACCTGGAAGAAAGGTGGGACTGTTCCTTTAGAATCCATTAAGGGCTCAGCAGTATGGTTCTCCCCATGCAGGATTCTGTTGCGAGGGGATAGCAACGAAGCGCTACACAATGCCAGGAGTTGTCGGCGGTTCATGGATGTTCACCTTCAAAGAATTCGGAAATTTGATGTGATCCTCGTAGTGCAACGTGGCGCTGCGGGAGGTCAAAGGCTCACAAGGTTTTCCCAGCGCTACGGACAGGCTTTCATGGATTGGTTTCCTGATCGGCATCCGATCCCTTGGTGTTTTGCGCGCTTGAAAGTTTGTTGAATAAGTCCAGTTCCCGCTGGCTGTCGGCAGGCTGATGCAGTTTACGGTATACCTGCGACAGGAAATAATGGCTGCGTGGGTCAGCAGGGTCTAAACGGGCAGCGAGCAGCAACTCCTTCCTGGCTTTCTGAAGTTCATTCAGCCCAATGTAACATCGTCCGAGAAGGATGTGTGTTTGCGCCGTTTGAGGCTGGCCTGTTTCGGCTTGCTTCAAGTAGTCGCGGGCTTTACTGAATTGCTGTTGGGCCAGAGCAATATCGCCCAGATAGAAGTAGGCGCGAGGGTCGTTCGGCGATTCCTTGAGAGTCAGAAGGAATTCCTTCTCGGAAGGTTCGAACTGCCTCAGCATCCAATACGCAACCCCCAGAGGGTAGTGAATGCCCGTAGCGTCCGGCTGCTTCCGCAGCGCGGCCTGATATTCCTCAATGGCTGCCTGGTAGTGTCCTTCGTCGGCATAAAGCTCACCCATCAAAGCGTGGATCTGGAAGGAATCTGGATCAAGCTTTCTAAGCTTCCTGATGGCTTGAAAGGAGGCATTCATGTGCAATCGGGCCAGTTCGTAAAGTACAGAGGCCTTATTGGGATTCTGGGCAGCGACCCGATCGAGTTGGGCAATCGCATCCTCGGTGCGGCCCTCCGCCTCCAGGGCTAAAGCGAGGTAGTATCGCGTGGCCGGATGCGGGGCGGGCGTTTTCAACTCGCTTTGGAAGCTCGCGATCGCGTCGTTGAAATGATGCAAGCCATAATAAGAAAGGCCCAGGAAGAAGTTGACTTGAGGGTAGTTCGGATGTTCGCGCAAGACACGTTGGAAGAGCTCAACAGAGCTGTTGAACTTGAATTCGGTCTGTTCAACAATACCCAGACGCTTGAGGGCTTCAGGGTCATCAGGGTGAGAGGTGAGCACCTTTTGATAGATGCTTTCTGCTGCAGCGTAATTCTGTTCGCGCTCGTAGACACGGGCCTGCCGGAAGAGATCAGTTGTCCCTTGCTGCACCAATCCCGCCGACGCCATACCGACAAAATATTCCAGCAGCGCAACCACTGCCAAGATCTGTGTGAGGCTGGACCGCGCAGCCCGGCTCAATGCGAGTTTGCGAGCGTTTTCTTTCCCCATGGATGCGTTTCCTCATTATAGAGTCGATCCGAACTTTATATCAGATCGTGTTCTTCATAGGGTCAGGTATGGAGCGTCACGGAGGATTACAAACTACGGTGGTGGCATTTTGTCCTCACCCGCCTTTTGAGCTACTGTCCTTGCCGTCACGGTAATTTGCGAGCCTCAGTGGGAGGCGCACCGCGACAAGGTCCTGTGGTATAGTCTAAGAAAAATGCGGGTGTTCAACCATGGCAACAAAAACCTTGTTGAGTATTGAAGAGTACGATGCGCTGCCTGAGAAGGAAGGTGTGAAGTACGAGCTCAATGGAGGAGAGTTGATTATTGTGGCCCCCTCGCCGCGTCTTGTGCACAATCGTGTGCGTGATCGTTTGAGTCGGAGGCTCGCAACCTTCGTGGAAGAAAAGGGATTGGGCGAAGTGACCTCAGAAACCGATTTCAATTTGTCGGAGGGCGTCGTCCGCATCCCGGATGTGGCTTTCATCCGGGCGGATAGGGTGCGGGGAATCGATCCGAGAAAGCGGATCGAAGGCGCTCCTGATCTTGCCGTGGAAGTCGTCTCGCCGAATGACGATCCGGATGATCTGGTGGTGAAAGTCCAGCAATATCTCCGCTCAGGCGCGCGCGCCGTGTGGGTGCTATACCCCGAAGCTCGCATGGCCTACATTTACAAACCTGGAGAGCGCCCTGAAATCCGGGAGGTCGGTCAGAATCTGGACGCGCCTGAGATTCTCCCCGGTTTTTCGACGCCTCTCACCGAAATCTTTCCTTCTAAATTCTGAAGCCACCCGCCAAACGTTTCCATCCCTCTTGATGTGCACATCAAAAATGCTGGCTGTTAACAAATTGCTGAAAACCGCTTCAAAATCATATCATCCCGAGTCCTTCATATGTCATTCTGAGCGTCGCGAGGAATCTTAACGGCAGTGATAAGTGACGAGTGACGAGCAAAAGCAGCCAGAATCTCAGATTGATTCTCTGCTCATCACTAATCCCTCGTCACCCATCGCTGGTTTCCTGCGGCTCCTCGGAATGACAGGTTGCAAGACTTTTCAGCGCCTGTTACGCTCCAGCCGCTTTGGGGAAGCTGGCGATAGCTTCAGCTTCGTCCTCGTAAGTATCAAAAACGGTCAAAAGCTTGGTGATCTGCAACAGGTCGCTGACTCTCTTCGTGAGATGCAGAAGCTTTAACTGGCCGCCCCGATTTGTCGCTGCGACGTTGGCGCTGACGAGTTCGCCGAGGCCGGCACTATCGATGTAAGAGACGTCCGCCAGGTTCAGCAGAATGTTCTTGTGACCCTGAGCCAGTAAGTCGCGGATTGTTTGGCGTAACTGTGGCAAATCATCACCCAGGGTGATTTTCCCATTCAGATCGAGAATTGTGATCGAACCCACTTGGCGTGTATTCACTTTCACGTTTCTATTCTCCTTTTCTCAAATAGCTGCTGCCTCTTTCACCATATCTTAAATTTTCGCATCTGGAAATCTTTCTTTGGCGAAGGGGCTGCTTTGCTATCTTTCTGCCCTTTGCCTTGAGTCTTTCGGCCTCGCTCAGGATGAACTCCGCGAAGAATCCCTGTGTTTTTTGGCTCATGCTAAACTCGACGCAGAACCTAAATGGCAATGATGCTGAAAAGCAACGAGCAAAACGCAACCAGAACCTCAAATTGATTTTTGTTCATCACGAATCACCCGTCACGGATCACCATTTTTAGGCTCCTCGGAATGACAGAGTGGATAAGTTTCTCAGCAGTGCGCTGAGGCAACCTCCTTCTGCTTCTAAATTAATACCAACAGTTCTAACAAAAAATTAGAAACTTGGATCATCGTCCGTCGTTTTTATCTAAGTATTCCAAAAGCCGCAAAATAACCCTAAGTCTCCAGTTTGAAGCGGGCCTCCGAGAGCCTGTAAAGAGGTTTCCAGACGAGGCGATTGATGATGACAACGATGACCGCCATTGTGAGTGTGGCCGCAAGTAGCAAATCGAACTTCCCGGCATCTGTCGCCTGGCTGAGGATTGCACCAAGCCCGAGAGTTGAAAGTGTTTGTCCCCTGAAGCGGAAGTATTCGGCAATAATGCTTGCATTCCAGGCGCCGCCAGCCGCCGTCACCAGGCCGGTGATCAGATAAGGAAAGATGCACGGCAGGATCAGTCGTCGCCAGCGAATAAAACGGCCAAAGCGGAAAGCAGCGGCAACCTGCTTCAAATCGCTCGGAATCGCCATAGCCCCAGCGATGACGTTAAAGAGCAGATACCATTGCGTGCCGAGAATCATGAGCAAAATGGATGCGGCGTTCATGCCGCCCCCAGCACGAATGAGAAGCAGCAAAATGACAGGAAAGAGAGCAGTAGCAGGCACAGAGGCGGCAATCTGAGCCAGAGGTTGTGCGAAGCGGGCCAGCCGCCGGCTTGATCCGATGGCCACACCCGCTGGGACAGTCCAGAGAGTCCCGAAGAGGAGGGCGGCAGTGACACGCAGCAATGTGGCTCCTGCCCCGGCAAAGAGGTTTTTGAGGTCTACCCCGGATAGGTCTGCCATAAGCACGCCGGCCCGGATCACTCCGTAGACTACGCTGGCGAGCGCTGCCCCGGCCAGCGCGCGCCCGCACCAGATCTTCCAGCTTTGGGGCGACTGAGGCGCATCTTTCCCGGTTCGGCGAGCGAAATGCAAAGTGAGGCGCTCCGTGACAGGCGTAAACGCCCTGGAGCGAATCTGCGCCAGAAGTTCCGAACGTCGCAGGATATTGAGCACGAAGGAGCGTGATCCGCTTCCGCTATCCACTTGCTCGAACTTGAACTTATCGGCCCAGGCAATCAGGGGATTCCACACCAGCTGATCGAGCACAATGATGACTCCAATCATGGCGGCGAGTCCCCAGAGAATCGAAGGGGTATCTCCATCCGAAGCGGCTGTCTGCAGATAGGAACCCAAACCCGGGAGGCGGAAGTCCCGCTGGCCGAGCACGAACATCTCGCACGCCATCAGGAAGAACCATCCTCCGGCTACCGACATCATCGAATTCCACACCAGGCCTTGGGCTGCATAAGGCAGCTCAATCTGGGTCAGCCGCTGCCAGTGTCCGAACTGATAAATACGCGCCACATCCATCATTTCTCGCGGGATGCTTTTCAGCGAGGAGTAGAAGCTAAACGCTAGATTCCACACTTGGCCAGTAAAGATGAGAGTGATGGCGCCCAACTCGAGCCCTATCTGGCTGTGGGGGAAGAGCGCGACCATGGCCAGCATGACCCCTGGAAGAAAGCTGAGCACCGGAATGGATTGGAGGATGTCGAGCAGTGGAATCAAAAGGCGTTCCGCCCGTTCAGACCGTGAAGCTGCGTACCCGAAACCTAGAGCAAATACCAGGCTCATCGCGTATGCAATCGCAATGCGCAGCAGAGAATAGGCAGTATAAATCGGCAATGCCGAGGGACTGCGAGAGATGTGGACCACCGGCGTATAAGGTCCAAACCAGGTGCGCGCAATCTGAAGGATGCCGTAAAAGATCGTCAACCCGACGGCGAAGATCGCAAGGTCGGCGAGCCTCGACCATGTTCGCGCGTGTAGCAGTTTGGGTAGAGGAGGGATGTTCATCGCTGGGGTACGTATCCATACAGTCTTTATTTCTGCAGGCTGTCAGCTTTGAGCTTCGGACAGGAAAAGACGTCCAGTATCCGCGTCGTAATCAAAGATCTCCGCAAAACGGCCCCAGTTGATGGCAGTTTCAAGCTGGCGCCGGGCTTCCTCGCTGGTGAAATGATCGTTCAGGACGCTGAGGAAGAAGGCATCCGGCATGGCATGATCTGATTTTGCGCGCAAGGCCTGGTCAATTTGCTTCAGCAACGCAACGTTCTCAAGCGCCGCTGCGCGGAAAAGCTCCTTTTGAGTAAGAATATCTGCAGTCGCAAAGCGCTGGCCCTGCGGCGTGAGCTCCACGTCGCCTTCCTGCACGCGCACAAAATGAAGCAGGGAGGCGGCCTCAACCAGCGGAAGCAGATCGTCGACCTCCATTCCGAACTCATCCGCCAGACGATAAAGATCGTCACGCCCTCCCCGATCGAGAAGCATTTCGAGCAGACCGGCGATAGCGCCCGGAAGGGCGCGAGGAAGCATGGGATATTTGCGCTCAGCACGCCCTGGCGCTGCGGCGGGCGGCAAGACTTCCGTTTCGGGCTGGGTCAGAACTTTATAAGTGTAGTCCACCAGGCTGATGAACTGCGGAGATTGATGCTCACGTGGGTGCGCCAGAGCAACTTCGAAATCCGCGCGGATGCGCGCCGGATTACCGCCTATCACGATGATGCGATCGGCGAGGTAGATCGCTTCGTCAATATTGTGCGTCACCAGGAAGACGGCGCGGGTGGGAATCTGTTTTCCGAGCCACAGTTCGAGCAGCTGGCTGCGCAGGTTTTCGGCGGTGAGCACGTCCAGCGCGGAGAAGGGCTCATCCATGAATAGCACTTCCGGCTCTACCACCAAAGCGCGGGCAAATCCTACTCGCTGCTTCATTCCGCCGGAGAGTTCCTTCGGATACGCGGTCTCAAAGCCGTCAAGCCCCACGGTGTCAAGGATTTTAAGCGCGCGCTTTCGCCGCTGAATCGCTCCAATGCCAAGCGCCTGCAAGGGCGTCTCGACGTTTTCAAGCACCGTCAGCCAGGGGAACAAGGCAAAACTCTGGAAGACGATGGCCACGTTGGGCCTTTGTCGGGCAAGGGGTTGTCCGTGCCATAGGACCTCTCCGGAGGAGGGTTTCTCCAGCCCTGCCAGGATTCGCAGCAAGGTGGATTTTCCTGACCCGGACGGTCCAAGCAACGCCACGATCTGCTCCGGGTAGATTGCGAGGTCCGTGGCTCCGATGACTTCGATCTCCGCCCCGTCGCGCTGCGTAAAGAATTTGGCCACATTGCGGGCCTCGATAATGGGCTCGCTGGCTGCCTGGTGCATCGGGCTAATCGTACCTTGAATCTCTCAGTTCGACTATACCGTGTGTTTGAATAAAACCATCTGGATTCTTACGCACCACCCCATTTGGCCCGCCACATATTCACAATGATCCGGAATTTCCGGTTGCAATTGGCCGTTCTGCGCTGTATTCTCAGTGCAGATTTGAATCCGCATTCTGGCTTGAATGACCGCAGCGTTCCTGCCTACATGCTGCGCAGAGCCGCAGGGAAAGGGAGGCAATGGCGATGATCAAAAGAGGGCAAAAGATCCTTTCGATGACTCTCGCAGTTGCGGTTCTGTTTCAGACCACGATCATGCTGTGTGGAAGCGCCTCGTTTTCGGGGCCTCAAGTTGAGACGGAAGCTGCGGTGGTGGCGGCGGAACAAAGAAGGGCAGCCGATTTCGCATCGCCGCCACCGCTCGATAAAGTTGAGGAGATGCCTTCCATCGAAGTGGCAGCACTGGCTGAGAAGTTCGATTACGCACCGAAAGACGTTCAGGCGCGGATCAAAGCCTTAAAGGATGAGAGCGAAACCCGCGAGAAAGCTTACAGCAATGAGGCCAAGGCGTCTGACAAGCAGGTGGAGGCTCTGGAAAAGCAGCTTTCCAAGCTGCCGACGACCAAGAGTGATCCGAAGGTGGTTGCAGAACGTCAGAAAATTCAATGCCAGATCCTGATGATCAAGAAGCGCGTAACGGATGAAGCGTACAGCTTTCTTCAGGCGCAAATCGCGAGAGATGTGAAAATTTCCAGGCTCAACCTTCTTGCAGATTGGAAAGCAGCGGACCAGCAAATCAAGCAGCAGATCGCGAACGGCACTGTGAACAAACGCGAGTTTGGTAACGTCCTGGATATTGGCCATCGGGGCTCCATGAAGCCATTTGACGGTCAACAGAAGGATGTCGCCATCGGCCAGAGAGAAGTTGAAAACGCGCGACAGCGAGGCCAACTCCCCAAGGCGATTCAGGACACGGTGGTGACGGATTATATCCAGAAGATCGGGCAGAACCTGGCGCGCAACAGCGACCTGCAGGTGCCGCTCCACGTTTTCGTTGTGCAGCAGGAAATCCGCAAGGATGGCCGGCCAGTGATCGGGAAAGACGGCCAGCCCGAACAGGTGGCCAATGCCATGGCTCTTCCCGGCGGTTTTGTTTTTGTGTATGCCGGACTCATTTTGTTGGCGCAGAATGAGTCCGAGCTTGCCGGTGTGATGGCTCACGAAATCGCTCACGTCACAGCGCGCCATAGCGCTCGCATGTCCAGCCGAGCCCAGAAATTCGGGATTCTTCAGATGGCCGCGATTATCGGCCTGTCGCTTTTTGCCCCTGGTCTTTTCCAGGCGGGGAGCTACCTGGCCTATCAACTCAAGGGCCTTCTGCTGCAATCCATCATGAATGGGCTTGGCTTGATCTTCACTGTCAATATCCTGGGTGTGAGCCGCGACTCTGAGTTGGAGGCTGACACGCTCGGAATGCAATATGCGTGGAAAACCGGCTATGACCCGCGAGGAATCATCACGCTATTCGATCAAATGGCGACCAAAAGCGGTTACGCCAGCCGAACCTCGTTCTTTGCCACGCATCCGGCTTTCGGTAACCGGATTATGGGCGCCATGAAAGAATATAAGGTACTCACGTCCATTGAGCCTGACAGGCAATACCTCGCCGACACCCAGCAATTTAAAGAGGTTCAGATGAGATTGAAGAAAGAGTTGCATAAGACGAAAGCGCAAATTCAGGAGGAGGAAGCCAGCCGGCCGTCTTTGATGCGGGGCGAGGTTACACCGGAAGGATGCGCTTCGATCCTTTCTTCAGGATCTTCCTCTTCTGCTTCGGAACAGTAAGTGATGAGGACGCCCGTGAGGTGGGTCGGGTTGATGAAATCCTAGGGGCCGAGTTACCCCGGAGAATCACAAAAGCCGAGAGTTAAACGAAGAAAGGAGGCCATTCAAATGAGAAAGCTGCTGGTGATCCTTCTTTTGTTGGCTTCTTCTGGGTGGGTGCCGGCAAAGGAAAGTGATCAGGTAAAGCAACTGGCCAAGGCCAATGAGGTGCTGACCGAGATCATGCAGACGCCGGACAAAAGCATTCCTCGGGATTTGCTGGATAAAGCGGTATGTGTGGGAATTGTCCCGGCTCAGATCAAATTCGCCTTTGGCATCGGCGGAAGCTATGGGCGCGGAGTTCTGGTCTGCCGCAGGCATGGGAATGGTCCTTGGGGTGCGCCTTCCTTGTTTACCATGGGTGGCGGAAGCTTTGGGTTTCAGATTGGCGGGAAGGCGACGGATATTGTGTTCATTGTGATGAATCCCGGAGGCGCCCGAAAGCTGCTTCAGAGCAAAGTCACATTGGGTGCTGATGCCGCGGTAGCTGGCGGTCCGGTGGGGCGGTCCGCATCTGCCGAAACCGATGCACAGTTACATGCGCAAATTCTCAGCTACTCGCGCTCACGGGGACTCTTTGGGGGTGTGGCGCTCAATGGAGCCGTGCTGAAGCAGGATTCCAACGATAATGAAAAACTCTATGGTCGCAAGGTCAGCCCCGGCGACATTCTGATTAACGGTAAAGTTTCTGTCCCTGCCGCAGGCCGGCCGCTGGATCGGACGTTGACGAAATATTCGCCACACGGTGGCGCCGCATTCGCAGCCTGATTCCTAATCAGTTATGATTTTCAGTCGTTTGGGGTTTGGGGAAGCGCGCTCTGGGGTAGAGTAGGTGAAAGACCAGAAACAGGTTCACGATGATGATAAAGGCGAACAAGCTTCCTTCAGGCCCCACCGATCCCCCGGTAAGCCAGGGAGGCCCGTGGAAGGACGAATTCAGCAGGCACCCCGAAGCGACCATGCCGCTGTTAGGAACAGCATATAGAAAGGTTTCCGAATAATCCCACATGGCATGCAGACCAATGGCGAACCAGAGATTGCCGGTCCGCCGCACCGTGAAGCAGAAAAAAAGGCCGATCAGGCCGGCGGAAAGCCCTCCGGCCCAGTCCTCTCCGGGGTTGCGCAGGTGAAGAGCACCGAACGCGAGCGAAAGCAAAATTGCCGCCGGCCAGAATCCCATGCCAGTGGTCAAAGTGAAAAGTGCATAACCGCGAAAAAAGAACTCTTCAAAGAAACCGACTGCTAGGAAGCTGACGGCCCAGAGCACAGCTAGAAGAAGCGTTCGCCGCGGATTCTCTACGGCGAGAGTTCCGAAATCAAAGCCCCGGTAATATCGAATAAGAAGCAAGAGGCCAGTTAAGGCAACCCAGCCCCAAAGCACGCCCCACCAGAAGTTCAGACCGAAAGCCGAATGCCAAGGCAGGGCGTAGTGCGCGAAGGTGCGTTTTTCCATGGTTCTCATGATGGCGGTTGCAAGGATCGCGGCAAGGGCCAGGACACCATCGCCTGCCATCAGTACTCGCGGCGCGAAATGTTTCGGAGGGAATTGTAAAAAACCGCGTATCAGACTGCCCAGAACAATGGCACAAAGCGCGAAGATTGCCAGGAAAATTACCAGCCGCCAGCCGGCGCGGAGACCCTCGGGATTCCAAAAGATTTGATGGATGATTCCCCGGCGTTCAGACGGGAGGGGGAGTAAAGGAGGCTCTGCGCTCGCAGGGGCAGGAACCTCCTCGTTCGCTGAGCGGAGGCTGATTTCATCCTTCATCGGAGTCTCAGATCAGTTGGCTTCCTCAGCGCCATGCAGAATGCGAACCATGCTGATGCGTGTTCCACTTCCAGCATTCTTTAAGGCGACTATTTTTTCCTGATGGCCTTGCTTGATTTCAAAGACCATGCTTCCCTCGGAGTTCTTTTCAGTGAAACGCGTCGTCTGGCTGCTCAGCTGGTCCTGATAAAAAGCTCTTACTTTATCGAGGGGATCGGAAGTCTCAAACTTGGCGGCGAGCACGTTAAGACTTTGCTCCCCGGGGAAATTCATCCTGACCTGGGCGGAATCGTGATCGTCTTCAACGCGATGAGCGCCAGGGTAAAGCGGCAGGCCCAACATGGCAACGTCTACTGCCGTGCCTTGATGAATCCTGATGTTGCCCACGGGCGTATGGATAGAGACTTCTTTGCCGCCGGATGCGGTTTTCTGCTCGTGGATTGCAATATTGCGGGAAATCGTTCGGAGGCCGATAATGATTGCCAGCACTCCTACGGCGACGACCAAGACAACAATCAGAAGGGCAATCAGGATAGCCTGATTGGAAGATCGCCGCAGGGTGGGGGGAGCCGGGGGTGGATTGGGTGTTGGGCTCATTTCAAGGTCCTCACTTCCCATATTGTTTCCCTGGGGAAAAACAGATTTCTCTCTTTCCATAAACGACTTACGATGAGTGAGCTTCAATAGTTCCACATCTGATTAACTCGCTTTGACATCCAAGGGATTTCGGGTCATCGCAATTACGATAAGACAATACGCAAGTCTATTCTACAGCGCTCGTCTTCCCATGTAACCCTTAATAAGGTCTTTTCGGATGGCGCATTCGGGAAAATTGCTGTTTGAGCTCTTTGTGATGTTCGCCGGAGCCAAGCTTCTGGCAGAATTCTTTGAACGGCTCCGCCAGCCGACCGTGATCGGGGAAATCATCGCCGGCATGCTCCTGGGGCCTTCTCTGCTGGGCCTTGTCCATCCGGATGAGTTTAACCTGGGCGTGGCGGAAGCGGGGGCCATCTTCCTGCTCTTTGTGGTAGGGTTGGAGACAAGACCGCGCGATCTGATGAGGGTGGGCGGAACGGCGACTCTCGTTGCCTCGTCAGGCGTCGCAATCCCTTTTATTGTGGGTTTTCTATATCTACGGGCCATCCACCACAGTCTGGTTGAATCGATTTTCGTCGGAGCGGCCATGGTGGCCACCAGTGTGGGCATCACAGCCCGCGTACTGGCTGATTTAGGGGTTCTTCAAACGCGAGCCGCTCGTGTCATTCTGGCCTCGGCGGTGCTTGATGACATCCTGGGCATGATTGTGCTTGCCGTGGTCAGCAGCCTGTCGACAGGAAAAATCCATTACGGTTCATTAATCACCGTCACTGTTGAAGCCGTCCTGTTTTCGCTGCTGGTCATTGTCTTGGGGCCAAGGGTCGTGGGCCGTGCAGGACCGGTCATTGCGAAAGTCCGAATGCAGAATGCGGCCTTTATCCTTTCTCTTATTCTCTGTCTGGGACTTTCCCTCGCCTTTGTTTATATCGGCATGGCCGCGATTATCGGTGCATTTCTGGCGGGGTTAGCGCTGGCGGAATACAGTGACGCGTGGAAATTGCAGGAGAATGCTCACCCGATTTACGAGTTTCTGGCTCCTTTCTTCTTCGTCATGCTGGGCGTTCAGATTGAAATCAAGAGCCTTGCCAAGCCTGGCTTGCTGCCCCTCATTGTTGTCGTGTCAGTCTTGGCCATTATCAGCAAGATGATCGGATGCGGCCTGGGGGCGGCTGGCCTGGGTTGGAAGGATGCTCTGCGGGTAGGCATCGGCATGGTTCCGCGCGGTGAGGTGGGCCTCATCGTGGCAGCCGTCGGCCTGAACCTCCACACCATCTCTGATGCCATCTATGCAGTGGTCTTGTTCATGAGCATGATTACAACTCTTTTTGCGCCGCCGGCTTTAAGACTGGTTCTAAGGCGCACCCCGGGAAAAGCGATGTGACGGTGCTCTTGGAGGTCCGGAGGGGTTACATGGCCGCTACAGGACGGTTCTCAGCAGCCATTGATTTTTCCTCCGCTTTTTCCGAAGGGATAATGAGCCAGGCAATGACATAGCCAATCAGCCCCCATCCACCGATCAAGGCGAGCATAACCCAGATCAGTCGCACCAGGGTGGCATCTACGTCAAGATACTTTGCGAAGCCGCCGCAGACGCCTGCAATTTTCTTGTTGTCAGCGGCAAGAGTCAATTTCTTATTGACTCGAGGACCGCCCCGAATGGCAGTTCCACACTGACAGCAAAAGTTCACCTCATCCCGTTGCTCTTTTCCACACTGTGGGCAATACATTAGCCGCGACCTCCTATCCTGCTTGAATTCCGTTCCATCTATAATACGTCAGTTGACCCTAGGAAGTTCCTTCGTTTCACTCCTGGAGGAAAGGACGCAATGAGCCTGGATTCACCGTTGGGGCTTGAGAACACCAACCTTCCTGCTGAAACAGATGCTTGAAGAGATTTGCGATTGGTTTCGTATTAACGGATGCGATTGTAGGATAATATGCTTGGAATCCTCGTGAGCAGGGATTATGTCGAAAGGTAGCCATCACGTTCATCTGGGGGCAGGGAGCCTGCATCGCATCAACTGGCACGTTCCTGCGCCGCTTAAAGTTTTCACCCCCGGCATGTCGCTGAGGCGCAGAGTGGCCTTCAGCCTGGGTATTGTCCGCCTCATTCTGGCCCCGATCATTCTCCTGGCGGTGTATTACCTGTTTGCCATGAGCCGGATTGTGGATCGAATCGTCAGCACAGACGCCCAGGTTGCGACTCTCGCGGAGAATCTTTCCATTGCCATGCTCAATGCCCGCCGGATGGAGCTGAATTATTTTCTTTTGCACGACCCCGACGACCTGAGAGCCAGTCACGATGCTTTGGACTCGATGGAGCAGACACTGAAACAGTGCAGACAGCTTCAACCGAATGAGAGACAATCCGTTGATGAGATTGAAAGGCAGCTTCAAATTTATCGGCAGCGACTGAACCAGGCGGTGCAGCGCGTGAGTAATAGCCGGGAATCGCCCACTCGACGCCTGCAGGACGCGGTGCGAGTTTATGAGCAAAATCTCAATGACCTTCTCAAGCAATCCCGCAGGGTAAGCCGGGCTCAATTATTGGAAGACCTTCGCACCCAGATCGGCTCTTTTGATAATCAGGTCGGGGCCGCACTGGCAGCGGGCGATCCGGTTCTACGCCAGGCTACGGATGACCTCCAGGCCTCGAGCGACGCTATCTTAAAACTTTCATCGCAGCTTGAGCGTGATAGCTGGGCCCGTGTACGCCAGGATCATCAGAAAGCTCGCCACCTGTGGGAGCAGGCCGAGTGGGTGCTCGTCATTGTTTCGGTGCTCGTGATCTTATTAAGCATTCTGGTCAGCATCATTCTGCCTCATCAAGTCGTCAAGCCCTTGATGGACCTGAAGGCGGCGGTGGACCACGCGGCTGCCGGCAATTACGAGATCGAATTTGATGTGCAAGGCAAAGGCGAAGTAGCCCAACTTGCCCACAGCGTGCGGGACTTGATCGCTCATGTAAGCGAAAAGAAAGAAGAGACAAAAGTGAATCGCGGAAGTTGACTTGGAGTCTGAGTGCCGAACAAGAGGGCGGAAAGGCGCAGCCTTCCTGTATGTGTCCTTGGACAGGACAAATTCCATCAAAAAGGAGAAGGGAACGGTGAAAGGGAAACCGGAAGTCCTCGACCAGTTGGCCGAAATGTTGAAGGAAGAGTTGGGAGCAATCAGCCAGTATTTTGTGCACGCAGAAATGTGCGAAAACTGGGGCTACAAGCATTTGAGCGAACTCATCAAGAAGCAGGCGATCGGCGAAATGAAGCATGCTGAAAAGCTGATCGAGCGAATCCTGTTTCTAGAGGGGATGCCCAACATGGCCGATCTTCCGAAGCTGAATATCGGCAAGAATGTAAAGCAGCAGCTTGAAAATGATCTGGAGCTTGAACTGAGCGCCGTCGCGGCCTATAACCATGCCGTGGCTCAGTGCCAGAAGGCGGGCGATCATTCCTCGGCAGAGCTGCTCAAGGAACTGCTTGAGGATGAGGAAGATCACGTTGACTTTCTGGAATCACAACTTGGAATCATTAAGGATGTTGGCTTGGAGAATTACCTGATCGAGCAAATGAAGGATGAGGAGTGATCGGGGACTTGCGCGCAGAGATGAAATTCATTCAGAGCATCATCGTGCCATGGAACAAGTGAAAATTATTGAATGCCCGCGCGACGCCTGGCAGGGTCTGCCGAAGATCATTCCCACCGAGGCTAAAGTCGCTTATTTGCGGAAACTTATCGAAGCGGGTTTTCGACATCTCGATGCCGTTAGTTTTGTGGCGCCCAAATACGTTCCGCAAATGGGGGACAGCGAGAAAGTTCTCCAGGAACTGAAAGCTCTAGGCTTGCTTTCACCTCGCGGCAATGGTCATGCCGGCACATCCTTTGACGAGGAAGGGGTCGCGCGCAGCGTGGAGATCATCGGCATTGTTGTGAACGAGCAGGGCCTCGAACGCGCGCTGGCCGCGCCCGGGGTGAAGACCCTTGGTTACCCTTACTCGGTATCGGCTAATTTTCGCAGGCAGAACGCCAACATGTCGCAGTCGGAATCGAGGGCCCTGGTGAAGAGATTGGAACAGGCTGCGAGCACCGCGGGTCTGAATCTGGTGGTTTACATTTCAATGGCCTTCGGTAATCCGTTTGGGGAGCCTTGGAGCCCGGAAGTGACCCTTGAAGCGCTTGAATGGCTTAAAAGCACCGGTGTGAAGGCAGTGTCGCTGGCGGATACAGTCGGGGTGGCTCAGCCGGAGGAGATCTCCCAGCTTTTTCGCGCGGCTCGGGAGAGCGCGCCGGAGATCGAGTTGGGAGTGCACCTGCACAGCCGACCTGAAAATGCCGCTGAGAAAGTCCTGGCAGCCTTCGAGGCCGGTTGCCGGCGCTTTGATGGCGCGCTCACTGGCCTCGGGGGGTGTCCGTTTGCCGGCGATGCGTTGGTGGGAAACCTACCCACGGAAGTCGTGGTTCCAACTCTGGCCGCGAAGGGTGCTTCAACGGGCATTGAGCCTTGGGCCATGCTTTCAGCCGTGGAGGCGGCGAAGGAAATCAGCCGCAAGTACGCGAATATGTAAACAGCATCACAGACTCTGGCACGCATTCTTTTTCAGGCCGTAAAGATGACGATGTATCAAACGCTTCGGCTGGATCACGACCACGAAGTTGCTACCCTGACGTTGAATCGGCCCGAGAAACGCAACGCGCTCTCCCCGGAAATGATGGCTGAGTTGCATGCTGCTCTTGATGAAATCGAGAGGAGTCCGGCGCGCGTGATGATTCTGACCGGGGCCGGGAAGTCGTTTTGCGCGGGAATGGATCTGGCGACACTCGAAAGCATGGCCGCGCGATCCGTCGCGGAATCAGGTTCAGCCGGAACGACTCCTTCCGAGGGAGCTCTGGCTGACTCGCGCCGAATTGGGGATTTATTCCGTCATGTTTATGATTTCCCGAAGCCTCTTATTGCCGCGGTCAACGGCCATGCGGTTGCCGGCGGCTGCGGGCTTGCAACGCTCTGCGATTTTACCCTCGCCGTCCCCGAAGCCAAGTTTGGTTATACCGAGGTTCGGGTCGGTTTTATGCCGGCGTTTGTTACCCTGTTTCTTATTCGCCAGATCGGAGAAAAACGCGCGCGCGATTTGCTGCTAAGCGGCCGAATTCTGGGGGCGGAAGAAGCCCTGCGGCTGGGGCTAGTAAATGAAATTGTCGTAGCGGAAAAGCTTGCGGATCGGGCGCGGGAACTGGCGAGCCAGTTGCTCGCCGCAAGCCCCACCAGCCTTCGCTTTACAAAGCGGCTGATCTCCGATTTCTCACGCGAAGAGCTGGACCGTGAGTTGGAAATCGCCATTCAGACCAGCGCTCGCATCCGCTCGACCGCCGATTTTCGTGAAGGTCTCCGGGCGTTTCTCGAGAAGCGTTCGCCCCAATGGAAAGGCCATTGAAATCCAAACCTCATCAGGGCCAGCTTAGATCGAAGATCAGAAGCTGAGGTAGGTTGGAGTAATTTGAGGAGGTCCCTCGTTCCATTCCGCGGGAAGGTGTTCAAAGGTGAGGTGTAAAGGCTGTGTCTGGCCAGCCTTCAGGGGAGGAGTTTTCCGAGTGACGGGGTGTTCTGTTTCCCGCAACACCACTTGCCCAAAAGGATCCATAAAAGTCAGGCTCAAGTCCAGCTCACGGACATCATGAGACCCTTTGTTCACCAGTTGGCCCTCAAGATAGTAGAGCGTGTCACCCAGAAAATTTGAAGCCGCGCTCATCTTCGGATCGAGCACTTCAATCTGCTTGAGATAGTCTTTTTCCGCTGCGGTCATGGGATGACGCGCAATGGATGTGGGCCGTGCACGGCGATGCTGAGCCCATACGTAAATGGCCACGATCACCGCCAGCACGACTACGGAAAGCGCAAACCACTTCCTGGACGACAAGTCTTCAGACTCCTGCCACCGTAAGCCCCTCGATCAAAAGGGAGGGTGAGGCCAGTGCACTGCGGAATTCCAGATCCGATCCGATCATGGAAATGTGGTGCATCATCTCCGGCAGGCTGCCGGCGATCGTGACTTCTTCCACTGGATAGCTCAACTCTCCATTTTCGATCCACAGACCGACGGCTCCGCGCGAATAATCTCCGGTAACGATGTTTACTCCAAAACCGATCAGTTCGGTGACGTAAAGCCCCGTTTTGACGGAGCGCAACATCTCCTCAACCCGATACGGGCCAGGCTCAAGATAGAAATTTTTGGCACCTACGGCTGGAGGTCCCGCCACGCCACGCGCCGCATTTCCGGTGGTTCTAAGATTGAGCTTGCGCGCAGTATAGGCATTGAGCAGATAATTTTCCAGGATGCCCTTGCGGATAACTGGCGTAATGCGGGCAGGAATCCCTTCGTCATCAAAGGGCCGCGAGCCGAATCCCCCCGGGCGCATGCCGTCATCCAGAACGTTGATATTTTCGTTCGCTACGCGCTGGCCCAGCTTGCCGGCAAGGAACGATGCGCCGCGGTAGATGGCATCCCCGCGGACCGCCTCAAAAAGGTGACCGATGACGGAACGTGCGGTTTCGGAATCAAAAAGGACCGGAACTCGGCAGGTTTTGACCTTGCGCGCGCCCAGCCTGCGAACCGCACGCTGTGCCGCTTTCCGACCAACCGATTCGGGAGATTCCAAAACCGCCGTACTTCGACCCACGGTATACCAATAGTCACGCTGCAAGCTGCTGCCCGAGCCATTCATGGCTACTGGAACCACCGAGAGCCCACAGTAGGAAGCCGGATAACTTCCCACAAACCCGAGCGAGTTGGCGTAGGCTTTTCTACCTACGCTGGCTTCGAAAGAGGCTCCTTCCGAATTTCGAATACGCGGATCAGCCGCGAATGCGGCTTCCTCAGCGCGTCGCGCCCATTCCATGCGCTCTTCTGTCGAAAGCTTTGCGACATCCGGAGAATAGAGTTGAAGATCGCCTTCGTAACGTCCCAGTTGTTCCGACTCGGGCAAGCCTGCTGCCGGGTCTTCGGAGGTGATCCGCACCATGCTGAGTGTTCTTTCAACAAGCCGGTTGAGGGATGACTGCGAAAAATCCTGCGAATAGGAACTGGCGCTTCGATTCCCGAGAAAGATGCGGAGTCCTAACGCTTTGGAAGCCGCCTCCTTCAGGCTTTCTGTCTTTCCCATGCGGATCGTCGCCGAAAACTCCTCAGCTTCTCGAACCACAACGTCCGCTGCGGTCGCGCCGGCAGACATTGCGCGCTGGATCAGGTCTTCTGCAATTTGTTCAAGTTGGGTTTCAGACATGAGTGAGGATGGCATCCCCTGCGCAAGGCTATAAAAATGAATCTGTTGTCCGCGGCGCTGTGCCGCCCACAGTCAAGTGGCTGATCTTGAGGGTGGGAATTCCCACTCCGACCGGAACACTCTGGCCCTCTTTGCCGCAAGTCCCAATGCCGGGGTCAAGCCGCAGATCGTTGCCAACGGCCGTGACGCGCGTCAATACTGTAGGTCCATCGCCGATCAGCGTGGCTCCCTTTACCGGGGCCGTCACTTTGCCATCTTCGATCAGATAGGCCTCCGAAGCCGAGAACACAAATTTGCCATTGGTAATGTCCACCTGCCCGCCGCCGAAGTAGACAGCGTAAAGGCCATGTTTCACAGAGCGGATGATATCCTGCGGATCGTCCTTGCCCGCCAGCATGTAGGTGTTGGTCATGCGCGGCATAGGGATGTGCTCGTAGCTTTGGCGCCGCCCATTGCCTGTGCGTTCAGTTTTCATCACATCCGCGCTCAACTTGTCCTGGATGTAGCCGCGCAGGATGCCGTTTTCAATCAAGACCGTTTGATGCGTAGGTGCGCCTTCATCATCGACATTCAGTGAGCCACGCCGGTTGGGAACCGTGCCATCATCCACGACGGTGCAAATCTCCGAAGCCACTCGCTGGCCGATTCGCCCGCTGAAGGCGGAAATCCCTTTGCGATTAAAGTCTGCTTCAAGGCCATGACCGATCGCTTCATGCAGCAGGATGCCGGGCCAGCCGGGAGCCAGCACCACCTCCATCTCGCCCGCCGGAGCCTCCCGGGCATCCAGTTGGACAATAGCCTGCCGCGCGGCTTCGCGTGCGTAATATTCGGGTGAATGCTCTCCCTGGAAAAACTCCAGGCCGACGCGCCCGCCGCCACCGTAGGACCCGGATTGAACGTTTCCATTCTGCCGGGCGATGGTGAATACATTGAGTCGCACCAGAGGCTGAAAATCCGTTACGGACCGCCCATCGGAGTCGGCGATCAGTACGTGACGCACCTGGTCGCCATAGGTCACACGCACTTGCTGGATGCGCGGATCGTAGGCACGAGCGGCGACATCCGCTCGTTTTACCAATTCCAGTTTTTCGGCGAGCTCATGATGAGTGGCTGGAGAAACGACAGGATAAAAATTATGAGCCGGAGGCGATGCGGAACTGACCCCGACGGTTGAAACCCGCGCCGGGCCGCTTGCTATCCGGGCCGCGATGCGCGCTACGTTCAGAATCCTGGCGGGCTCCAGATCGTCGGTATAGGCATAGCCAGTTTGTTCGCCTGCGAGGACCCGCACGCCGCAGCCCATCGAGATGCCCTCAGTGGCTGTCTTCACCAGGGATTCGTCTACAACAATCGACGAGGTTGTGGTGTGCTCAAAATAAAGATCAGCATAATCGCCACCTTCGGAAAGCGCTGCGGCCAGGTATCGCTCGAGGTCAGCGGGGGTGATGCCGTACCTATCCTGAAAGAAAGTATCGGAGGAGTTCATGAAGCGCGTATCGTGTTTGAAGCCTGCCTGAAGCTACCTTCAAAGTTTACGCTAGCATTGGGGACAGGGGGGTGTCAATTTTCAGTGAAGTTGATGAGGAATCACCTTGTTTTGCGATACGAATAGCGCTGTCTGGGTCCCCCTGATTGTTGCGCGGTTGGATTATCAAGCGATGATCTCCCATATCCTCACCAGCGGCCGAAGCGTAGGACGAGACCAGTTGAGATCCGGGTATCGTTCTGCGGATTACCGCTGAAATTGATGCGGAGATAATCTGCCTGGATCAAGTGAATCCAGATGTGACGTGTGGCCTTGACATTCACACCCCCGCCGAAGGCCATAGCAAAATCGTTTTCCTCGAGCCGCGTGGGGCCACAGACGTTGCTCGGGCAGACGCTCGGCGAGGTAGGCACCTCCGCCACTCCGTTGACTCCGCCAAAGAGCACGTGAACATAGGGCTCGACACGAGGCAAGCTGAGAATGTTAAAGCGGGGACCGTAAAGGGCGGAAAATTTGGGCACAAAATGGCGGCTGCCGTCAGGAGCAACAGTGGGTGAAATTCCGTAATGGTTGCTGAAGTCGGCTTCTGCTCCGAGAGAACCAATCAGATGAACGGACATCGATGCTTCCCAACCGTTTGCGTTAGACCCCATATTGGGGGCATTGTTATTCACTCGCAGATAGGAATAGCCGCCAAAAAACTCCACCTGGCTGAAAGCCTTTGGCGTTGAAAACATGACAATGGCGAACATCAACGTGAGGTAATACGGCAGCTTGTGCATCGAGTTCTTGAACATCTCCCTTCTGAGTATTCTTCATTGCAACACAACAAATCCAGAGTAGCCGTTGCGGCTGAAGAAGGTCAAATTTTGATTTAAGTTAGACACCCCCCGCGAAGCGGGTGGCTAAGTCGTCCGTTTCATAAATCAGCCAACGTATTTTAGGCTACGCGGCCGGCGCGTTGGCCACTCCGAGCTTATCCATAAGTTGGTTTAGATCTTGACGCGTGAATTTCCATTGGAAAGGCCGCGCGGTCGCTTCGCAGTAGTATTGAAAATCGAGCAGCCGTTCGGCCAAGCCTTCAAGGTTTGCGAAATCATTCGGGTTCAAAACCTTGCGCTGGACTGTAGAGAAATAGATCTCGACCTGATGGAGCCCACTGGCATGGACAGCTGCGTGAGCCGGGATCAGTCGAGGAGAACGAGTCTGCAAGCGCCTCAAGGGCGGTTGCCCTCATGGTTTTGACGTCGTGCTAATGCGCGTCTTCGGACTGTGACCCTTGGGGTGTGTCGGCGATAAGGTTTTTGCAACGAAGAATCAATAACTTACAGACATCACAAAGTCGCTAACTTGTTGATTCTACGTGTGACCGAATCTATCTCCGACAGGCTCTAGGGCCTCTGTAATGGCAACGGCGGAAAAATTTCGGTTCACCTCACATCTAAAACCCGGCATCGCGATCTTTCCCGGCGATCCATCCCTTACAAAGGGTGGACAATTCGGGATGACATCCGCACACTCCCCCGCCGATAGTCTTTCATAGCCCATCCTCAAGCCATCCAAATTGGTGTAATAAGTTTGCTAAAATAGCTTTGTTCGATTTCAAAGGGTACTGGAAAGTGACGTCAGGCTTTACTGAGAAATATGACATTGTCGTGATTGGCGCCGGCCATGCAGGTTGCGAGGCTGCCATGGCACCGGCGCGCATGGGCTTGAAAACCGCCCTCTACACCATCAACCTTGACCTCATCGCCCAGATGTCGTGCAATCCCGCCGTGGGGGGCATTGCCAAGGGACATCTGGTGCGTGAGGTGGACGCACTGGGCGGAATCATGGGAGAAGTGATCGACTCGACAGGCATCCAGTTTCGTCTGCTCAACACCAGCCGCGGGCCTGCCGTATGCTCACCTCGCGCTCAAGCCGACAAGAAGCAGTATCGAGTCAAAATGCGCCAGACGCTTGAGTCGGAGCGCAACCTACGCATCAAGCAGGCAGAGGTTGTGGACCTTGTTCTGGAAGAACTTCCTGGGTCTTTCCCGAATGGCATGCCGAAACGCTGCGTTCGGGGTATCCGCCTGCGGGATGGTCGCACCGTGGAGGCGGGCGCGGTGATCGTCACCACCGGAACCTTTCTGAACGGCCTCATCCATTGTGGCGAGCAGACTTATCCGGCCGGCCGTTCCGGCGAGCCTCCGGCAGTGATGCTGGGTGAGGCCTTGCGACGGCTTGGATTTGAAGTGGGAAGGCTCAAGACGGGAACCCCCCCGCGTCTTGATGCGCGCACCATTGACTTCACCCGGTTTCAGGTGCAACCGGGCGATCCGGTTCCCACACCTTTCAGCTTCCGAACCCGGGCCATCAGTCAGCCGCAGACCGTGTGCTGGATCGGTTATACGAATTCCGAAACTCACCAGATCCTCCGCGACAATCTGCATCGTTCGCCGCTTTACTCGGGGCAGATCAAGAGCCTGGGCCCGCGTTATTGCCCCTCGATTGAAGACAAAATCGTCAAGTTCCCTGATAAACATCAACACCAGATTTTCCTGGAGCCCGAGGGCCTGGATACTTATGAAATCTACGTCAACGGCATGTCCACTTCCATGCCCATTGATGTTCAGGTAGCGATGGTGAAATCCATCCCGGGACTTGAGAACACAGAAATGATCCGGCCCGGTTATGCCATTGAATATGACATGGTGCAGCCCACTGAATTGTCGCCTTGGCTTGAGACCAAGAAAATCCAAGGCTTGTTCCTTGCGGGCCAGATCAACGGCACGACAGGCTATGAGGAAGCGGCATGCCAGGGCATCATGGCGGGCATCAATGCCGGCCTGCGCGTGCAGGGCAAAGACCCCGTCATCATTGAGCGCACTCGCGGCTACACCGGCATTCTGATTGACGACCTGGTGAGCAAGGGTGCAGATGAACCTTACCGCATGTTTACTTCGCGCGCCGAATTCCGCCTGCACCTGCGCATTGACAATGCTGATGAGCGGCTTACTCCCATTGGGTACCGGGTGGGGACAATTCGAGAAAAGGATTATGAGGCATTTTTGACGAAGCAACAGAGGATCTCCACCACCGCCAGGTTTTTGCTCGAAACCCGGCTTGACCCTTCTTCCCGTGTCGGAGATGCAATTTACACCCGGCTGGGGATGAAGGTGGGCGGCCAATTTCTGGGGCCGCACAAATTGACTGGCGCGCAACTGCTGAAGCGGCCCGAAGTGAAAATTGACGATCTGATGGAATGGATCAACGAAGGGCTGGGCAGCGCAGGAATCCGGATTTCAACGGAGAATGAAAATTTGCTGGCTCGCGAAGAGGCACGCCGCGTGGAAACGGATTTCAAGTACGAAGGCTACCTCGCTCAGCAGGAAAAGCAGATCGAGCGCATGAAGCGCGCTGAAGCGCGCCGCATTCCCGAGTGGTTTGACTATCGCAAGGTCTCAGGCCTCTCTCGGGAAGTGGTGGAAAAGCTCACCCGCGTGCGACCGCTGACGCTCGGCCAGGCTGCCCGCATTCCTGGCATCACTCCGGCAGCGGTCTCCCTGATGAATGTGTATATTGAAATCTTCCAGCGCCAGGCTGCGGAACAAGCTTCCTGACGCAGTGGCCTACCTTTTCGGCTCCCACTTCCTGAAAAACTCAATGAAGCTGGCGCTATCCATGGATCGCGCGTTGCTAAACTGACCGTCCTTCATGGAATAAAGCAGCTTGCCGTGCGAATCCAGGATAGCCAGGGCGGGAATACCGTGACGGAGAGGCACGTCGTACTGGCGGGCAATATCCAGGTTCCGATCATAGCGCCCGACGCTGACAGGAACCACGACAAAATATTTCTGAATGATGGAGGCCAGTTCGCCCTGGTGCATCTGCCGGTGCAGGGCGTGGCAATCCGGACACCAGTTCGCGCCGAAATCGAGAACGATGTTCTTGTGTTCGCGCGAAGCTGCGGCAATGGCTGTGGTAATTAATTGATGAACGTCGGCGTTGTCGTCGAAAATCTGTTCGCTGGCGGCCAGGGTCAACGAGGCCCCCAGGAAGAGGGCGAGCACCAGCGCCGTGAATCTCTTTGGAGTGATCATTTTTTCCTCCAAGAAAGCTTTGCAAATATTGATAACGTTGACAGGCGAGATTATAACCTTGCCTGATATTCCGAATCGGCGGCTTCATCTTAACATGCAACGGTAAGAGTCTGCCGAAAACAAGCTTTCTCACTGAATATTAAGTCCATTGACCGCGTTTTTCGAAAAAGCAGCTTGGGTCAAGCGCCACCCGAAGCGCAAGCTGAAGCTTACGGATCGCTTTCTGGCCCGACCACGCCCACCGGATAGTCTTCAACGGGGAGCGGCAGGCGATTCCGGCGGCAGCCAGCTTATCCACTTTACCATCCGCCCTGAGAGCCGGATTAAAATCAGGAAATTCCCGGTCCCGTGAGTCTGATACCACTCGCAGAATCGCACAGGACACCCCCGCAGGGATCATGGTTTCCAATATCGGATAGCTTTCCATATCCACCACTTCAGCGCCGCGTTCCGCGAGTTGCAACTTTTCCGATTGCGTGGTCGCAATTCGACCTGATGTAAGGCCACGGACCAGTGCATGAGTGACACCGCACGAGACGAGCCTCTGGCTCAGGCAGTGAATCAGAGCCTCTGAGCAATGAAGTACTTGCTTCTGCCCAGCGCCCAGGCAGCTCCGATATAGGACGATCTCTTCCTCGGGGATCTTCGGCGAGAGGCTGCCGCACACCCCAATGATGATGACCGTTCCAGGGTTTTCGTCAGAACGTAAAGAGTCCCTGACAGCCAGCGCACACTTTCGGGCGGCTTGAGGCCCGATGCCCGTGATATGGAGACTTGGCATGCAGTCCTCATGTGACTGATCGATTGCCCATTTTGCCGGCATACCGAAAGAGAGGGTTTTAAATGCGCGCTTCAGCGCTCCAGCTTCTGCACCGGTGGCCGCGAAGATATGAAGGTCGGTCATTCTCGAAAGTGTAACCCGTGCTGATGCCACATGATCCCCCGCCTGTATTTGACGCTTTCCGGTTCAATAACCGGCAGCCCTCGACAAGCTTCGCCTATCGCTACTCTGCCATGCAGCCTCACGAGGGAGCAAGGAGGTGAAAATCGCCGGGACATGGGTCTCGTCATCAAAGTCGGCGCACGCCGTCCGTCCCTACGGTCAGGCAACATCATAGACTTCAAGCTTTTTCCTTGAAAAGATTTCAACCTCTTTCGATTTTCCCTTGCTAAAGAAATTTCTAATTTGTCCGATAGCTTAAGATAGGGTGGATACTCAAAGGGCCGATCCGCAGCAGCACTCGACAAAGCCGCCGGATGCTAACCAGCGGAGAAGCACTCGCCTGCTCATTTCCGTGCCTATTGTTATCAGCGGCAAAAATGCGCGCGGTGAGGTTTTCCGGGAGGAAACCCGAACCATCTCGATCAGCCGCCAAGGGGCCAGCATTGCAACCGCTCAGCCAATGGCTGCCGGGGCAGAGATCACAATCGAGAACCCACCCTTGCATCTTGCTGTGAAGGCTCGGGTTATTCGGTTCTTTGAAAAATCATCCCAGGATGATTTGAATCAGATCGGGGTGGAACTGCTGGAAGCCAGGAACGTTTGGGGCATTCAATATCCTCCGGGAGATTGGCAAAGAGCTCAAACCCGCAGCCAAACAGCCGTGAAGACCAGTCCGGAAGTCACACCGCCTGCATCCCAGCCCGAAAAATCCCCAAGTTTGAATGTAGCCTATACCATCGATCTGCCGACAAGAGCGACGGATGTCCGACACGCACCTCATCCGCAACCCGAAACTTCAAAGCCACCAGGTCAAACCGGCCTGCCCAACCTCGAGAGCGAAGCCGAAAAGTTATTGCGAGCGACGGGGATGAAGTTGGCCAAGGTGGCGGGACAGATCGACGCCAAATTGCAGGCCAATCTGCACAACGCCCTCAGCCGGTTGGAAGAGAGGGAAAAAGCCCTCTCCACTCTGAACCTCGAAATCAACAGCATTCTCAACCGAGCGCAAGAAACCAGCTCTCATCTTGAGGAGCTTTTTTCCAATTTAGACGCTGCGCGGCGACGTACTCGCGAAGAAGTCGAACAAGCTCGGCAGTCTCTTCGGGAAATTACAGAGCAATTGGTGAACTCCGCAGCCGAAGATGCAGTAAAGCGGGTAACGCAGAACCTTGAATCCACAATCTCCGAATTCTCATCAGAGGCGCTACGCATAGCCCGAGAGCAAGTCCTGGCCCTCGCCCAGGAGTTCAGACAGGAAATCCGTGATTCCTTTCAAGCGGTAACTGCGGATCAACTTTCCTCCGCAGCGCAGCAACTTCAGGCGCGCCAGGCCAAGATGATTGAGGAAGCACAAGGACATCTCAGTCAGATACTGCAAGTGGGCCTTGAGAACTTTAAGGGGGAACTCCAGCAAGGCGCTCAGCAATTTCGAGAGACCACGCTGGCTGGCATCGCTCAAGAACATGCCGCTCAGGCTTCCCAGGAACTTGATCGCCAGAAGGCCACCCTAGACCAGCAAATCCAGCAAGGCATTCAACAAGCTGTCGCTTCGGCCCTGGAAGGCTTCCAGGCCGAGATTTCCCAATCCGCCGAAACTTTCCGCCAGAGCTTCATTCAGGAACTCCAGCAAGGCGCTCAGCAATTCCGTGAGACCACGCTGGCTGGCATCGCTCAAGAACATGCCGCTCTGGCTTCCCAGGAACTCGATCGCCAGAAGGCCGCCCTAGACCAGCAAATCCAGCAAGGTATTCAACAAGCTGTCGCTTCAGCCCTGGAAGGCTTCCAGGCCGA